>Ga0099849_1000054_pt1 | contig 40240 bp, 22 predicted proteins | sample CB_VirMetaG_4_FD_78177 | JGI IMG/M metagenome (GOLD analysis project Ga0099849, IMG submission 78177) | Freshwater to marine saline gradient viral communities from Chesapeake Bay - CB_1508_1M Viral MetaG | ecosystem: Environmental > Aquatic > Marine > Coastal | place: USA: Chesapeake Bay... | reverse complement strand
TATTCTTGATGCTCTTATTGAGAACGAAGGAGACAACATTACCACTGATGCAGTAGACTTCAGCGGCAATCCTGTTAGCTTCTGATAACATGTAAGGGGGTCTATTTTGCCCCCTTTTTTACTAGAATATATAAAGATTATGCAAAAAAAGTATTAAAAAAGGTTTTATAAATGTATATGCGTTGTTTGTATCGTTCTTGAGAATGTGTGATTTAAGTGTACTCAGCAGTGTATCTGGGGTGTCTTCGTAGTTACTCTGAGGGTCTTTTTATTCTCAATTAAATGTGCTCAGGTCTTGTGATCTAAGCGAGCAGTCTATCACACACTCGCAGAAATGTCAAGACCCCGCTGATAAGTTTTGCCAGGACTTGACAACACAAAAATATCAGTCTTTCTTATAAATACTGATTGGAAGATTGACAATATCTCTCAGGCATTCTATACTTACAAAGTCACACCAACGGAGTCAGTCTCATGTCAGTTCTTTACAGTCAGGCACAGAAGCAACGTTATAGAATCACGTTGGATATTGAAGTGATGGAAGATTTTGACCCACACCAGATTGATTGGGAGCAGTTATTTGAACTTGAAGGAACTGAGAGGGTAATTGACAGCTACGTAGAGGACCTGAGTAATCCTGTCCGTTGGTAATCGTGTGGTAGTTACTGACAGTTACTCTCTGGCAGTTTGTATAACTTAGCAGTCTTATATCGTGGGGGGTTGACATCAGTGTCCCTCCGTGATATGATGGCAGTGGGTATCAGTGAAACACAGTGTTTTGCGGGGGCGTTATTGGGGCGTTGTGCCGCGTGCCCCCGTATATAAAAACACCTAACTACCCTAACCTACAGAGGTGACAATTCGACCTTGATATATAATTCAAAAGTTGATTTCATATTTGTAAAAAAAATTTCCCGCAAAAAATTTTCATGGAAAAGGTTTATCACATCTATGCAAAGAAAGAATGTTTATATAATAATCTAAGTGAAGAACAATTTAATAATACATGGGAAACCCTCAAGGGAATGGTTGGTCTAATGAAGACTGATTATGAACTTGGGGATTTATCATATGAGGAGTGTATACGTCTCAGAGAATATAAGAGTGTGGGTATTACGAAAGAACCAGATGGTCACGATTCATACTAGAAGTAGAGAAAACCGATTTAGGTTTTCGATATTGACAGTATAGATATTAGTTGTTATAATTGAACTGAAGTAACTAACAGGTTATGGCAAAAGGATTTACAGTAAAGGCAAATGCCCCCAAACCCAAGAAGAAAGAGGAGTGGGACATTCCAGCAATTAAAGAAAGGATGAGAGGTAAGACAATTGTATTTTGTTTACCTGGACGTGGATGTTCTTTTACATTTTTAAAGAACTTTGTGCAACTATGTTTTGACATGGTACAGAATGGGATGAGTATTCAGATTAGTCAAGATTATTCATCGATGGTAAATTTTGCCCGCTGTAAGTGTCTTGGAGCAAATGTATTACGTGGACCCAATCAAGTTCCGTGGGATGGTAAATTAGAGTATGATTATCAGTTATGGATTGATAGTGATATTGTATTTGATGCTAATAAGTTCTGGCAGTTATGTGATCTAGCTGTACCTGAAGAAGGTGAAGAGCGTGGTATTTCTGCAGGATGGTATGCTACTGAAGATGGACATACAACATCTGTTGCACACTGGTTGGAAGAGGATGATTTCCGTAAGAATGGTGGAGTGATGAATCACGAAACTGTCGATTCCATTCAGAAGCGTCGGAAACCATTTACCGTTGATTATACAGGATTTGGGTGGGTATTAATTAAGAAAGGAGTATTTGAAAAAATGGAATACCCTTGGTTTGCTCCTAAGATGCAAGTCTTTGAGAGTGGAAATGTACAGGACATGTGTGGTGAGGATGTCTCATTCTGTCTTGATGCAAAAGAAATGGGATATGATATCTGGTGCGATCCTCGTATCAGGGTTGGTCACGAAAAAACTCGCGTTATCTGAGGTATAACAATTATGGCAATTATGAAAGGTGGCAGTTATGTTAAGGGTACTCCTAAAAAAACTCGCCAAGGACGCTCGCAGTATACATTATTATCCGCGACTTCTCGCAATAAAGCAAAGAAAAAGTATCGCGGACAGGGTAAATAGAATTAGTTACATTAGTTTATAATGGCTGCTTTAATTTGTAACCTTCCTTCTGTTGAAGTATGGGTTCGTAAAGAATATCTGACTGACCATCAATCTGGTCATGGTGAATTTGTAAAAGGCGTTTGGGTATCGTGTAAGTCGATACCTGGGCGCACTTTTTATTTTGAAACATACTTACCTGAGTATGCTGCTATGTACGATAAACTGCCTATCAGTGCGTTTGTGAGCGCCCCTGAGACGCCTAATCCTGATATGGACCTACCTAACCTACAATTCTGGAATTGTATGGATTACGGCGTTGTGGCTGTCACTAAGCAGTTTATTGGTTCAATGGATTATGAACTGTATACTCGTGACTTTGGTATTCAAAAAGGTACATACATCTGTACAATAGATAATTATCATCAGGACCCTGAGGTAGTTGATTACGCAACAAGTGAAAATCCAGCTGAACATAAGTCTCATAATCTGATTGAACTTGAAAATGGTCAATATGCACTGTATCCTAACAATAGAATGCGTATCTATGACAACAGTTTGACACCTGTTGAACCAAAAATGCCTGATTTTAAGGTTTCAACTCAATATTATCAAGTTGAAAATGGTTTTGAACGTCTTGGAATGGGTCGTGAAGACGAATATTTCTGGAAAACTGCAAAAGAACGCGAAAATTTATTTAAAAAAGAGGAAAATGACTCCGAATAACGACTTTTTAGACAATTTAGCTAATGATAACCATCAAAAAATGCTTCGTGAGATTGCAAATGATGATTTAACGCCCAAAAAACGTGATTCTGCTAAAGAAACTGAGTTTTTTGAAAGTGAGAGCAACCCTGAACCACTTTATGAGTAAAAAATTACATTAATACCTTAATAAATAAGATATAATCGCAGAATTCTTGTGCCTTTAGAAAGGGTAAGTCGAGGTTTTAAGGATATTAGCATGACTTTTCAGACTAACCCTCTGACAAGCGATGTTATTGTACTTAAAAATGAGAATGCAATTGCTCGTTCTATAAGAAATATTGTATTTACTATACCTGGTGAGAAATTTTTTGATGAAACTTTTGGTTCTAACATCAATCGATCACTTTTTGATAATATTGACGAAATATCATCATTAATAATTAAAGATCAAATTACAGAATCAATTGAAAGATTTGAACCAAGAGTAAAATTAGTAGAAGTAAAGATTTCTCCTGATTTTGATAACAATTCATTTGACGCAGTAATCACATATGAGATTATTGGTGCTGATATTCCACCACAAGAATTACAATTTGTCTTGCAGCAAACTAGGTAAACAATGCCACTAGCTAATTTTACAAACCTAGACTTTAGTCAGGTAAAAACTACACTTAGAGAATATTTAAAAGAAAACTCTAATTTTACTGATTATGACTTTGAAGGGTCTAACCTTTCAACCATACTTGATGTTTTGGCATATAACACCTATATTACTTCATACAATGCGAACATGGTCGCAAATGAAGTATTCATTGATAGTGCTACATTGAGAGAAAATGTAGTCTCTTTGGCAAGAAACATTGGATATTTACCAAAATCAAGAAAAGCAGCTACGGCTGTAATAAGTTTTTTCGTTGATACGACAAACATAACACCTACACCTAGTACGATTACTCTGAAAAAGGGTATTGTATCTACAAGTCAAGGATCTTTTGGCAGACAATCATATACTTTTTGCATATTAAATGATATAACTGTCCCAGTTCTGGATGGTATTGCATCATTTGATAATATTTCTGTTTACGAGGGAAGTCTTTTAACTTCAAACTTTACCTATAACTCAAGAACACCAAATCAAAAATTTATTTTAGACAATTCAGGAATTGATACTGACTTAATTACAGTTACTGTAAGACCAAATGAACAGTCAAATAGAAGTGTAAAATACAGTCGTCAAGATAGTTTATTTGATGTAAAATCTGATTCTAAAGTATACTACCTCCAAGAGGTTGAAGACGAAAGATATCAAGTATTTTTTGGAGATGGTATTTTTGGTAATAAATTACAGGATAATAATTTTATCACCGTTGATTATATCACTTCAAACGGTGATGCTGCAAACGGAGTGAATCAGTTTACTTTTGCAGGTAGATTTGTTTATACAAGAAATTCTCAGGAGTATACTGTAACTTCTGGAATATCACTTTTAACAACGGAAATATCTGCCTCTGGAGGTGAATCTATTGAAGGTGTTGAATCAATCAAAAAATTTGCACCAAGAATTTACGCATCACAAAATAGAGCACTGACTGCTAATGATTATGAAACTATCATCCCAGCAAAAATTTATCCGGAGACTGAATCAATATCAGTCTTTGGTGGTGAAGATTTAGTTCCTCCTCAATATGGAAAAGTTTTTATTAGTATCAAACCAAGATTTGGTGATTTTATTCCAAATTTAATTAAAGAAAATATTAAAACAAAATTGAAAAAATATTCGGTTGCTGGAATTGTTCCCGAAATTTTAGATCTTAAGTATTTGTATTTGGAAGTAAATTCAAAAGTTTATTATAATTCAAATCTTGCACCATCGTCAACATTTGTTTCTACAATCGTTCAGAATAATACAACAAAATACTCTGAGTCAACTGAATTAAACAAATATGGAGCAAGATTTAAATATAGTAAGTTTTTAAAAATGATTGATGATAGTCATGAATCAGTGACATCAAATATCACTACTGTTGCTATGAGAAGAGATCTTAGAGCAGTTGTAGATACATTTGCTGAATATCAAATTGGATTTGGTAATGAATTCCATATTAATAGTATGAATGGATATAATATAAAAACTTCCGCATTTAGAATAACTGGAATACAAGACAATGTATATCTGTCTGACATTCCAGATAGCAATAGAATCACTGGTTCTCTTTTCTTCTTTACTTTACCAAGTATTGGATCTCAATCTCCTACAGTTGTTAGAAGAAATGTTGGCACTATTAACTACAAAAATGGAACAATTACTTTAAATCCAGTTAATATTTTAGCTGCTAAATTAAAAGATAATCAACCAATTATTGAAATTGAGGCAATTCCTCACTCCAATGATGTTATCGGATTACAGGATCTTTATTTGCAACTAGATATAAGTAGCAGTATTTTTGAAACAGTAATTGATGACATAGCATCTGGATTGGATCCATCTGCGTCCAACTATACTGTATCATCTAGTTACCCAAATGGCAATTTGGTTCGTTCAGGAGGTCCAGAAACAGTAGTAACAACTGGAACATCAATAGGAGGTTCATCAACTTCAACATCAAGAACGACCATTCAGCAATCTACCTCAACTACACCATCGTCAACTACTTCAACAACATCCACTGCTGGTTCATCGAGTTCATCAGGTTCAATTTCATACTAAGAAGAAAATCATAAAATGTCAGAAACTAGAGTCCAATTTAATTCTATTGTATCCAATCAACTTCCTTTGTATGTTAAGGAAGACTTTCCACTTATTTCTGAATTTTTAAAACAGTATTATCTTGGGCAAGAATATCAAAGTGGCCCAATTGATCTCATTCAAAATATTGATAAGTATATAAAATTAGATGAAACTACTAATCTTTCAGAAACTGTAGTATTAAATGGAGATATTAATTTTGACTCTACAACAATAAATGTTGATCCTTCATCATCTGGAACAAATGGATTTCCAAAATCTTACGGACTCTTACAAATTGATGATGAAATAATCACTTATACTGGAAAGACTGATTTTTCTTTTACTGGATGTATTAGAGGATTTGTTGGAATTACTTCATATAGAAGTGATCTTAATAAAGAAGAAGTAATATTTAAAGAAACTGAATCCGAAGATCACAAGGACAAATCTGTAATAAAAAATTTAAGTTGTTTATTTTTAAAACAGTTTTTATTAAAAACAAAAACTCAATTATTACCTGGACTTGAAGATAGAACTCTTTCTTCAGAATTAAATCAAAATATCTTTATAAAACAGGCAAAAGATTTTTATATTTCTAAAGGAACTGATACTTCTTTTGAAATTTTGTTTAAAGCATTATATAATGAAGATGTTAAAATTTTAAAACCTAGGGATTACTTAATATCTCCATCTGATTCTCAATATAGAATTACTAATGATTTAGTGGTAGAAGCTATTGAGGGGGATCCATTAAATCTAGAAAATGCAACTTTATATCAAGATGAATATAAGTTTGGATCTAGTATCAATAATTCATATGCTCCCATAACTAATGTTGAGAAGATATCTGTTGGATATGGCAATACTTTCTATAAAATTAGTTTCGATGGTGGATATAATAGAGATATCAATGTAGATGGTTCGTTGTATGGTGCTTTTTCAATAGAGCCTTCGACTAGAGTTATAGGTCAAGTTTCATCTGGTGCAAGTATTTTTGATGTTGATTCAACAGTTGGTTTTGGAACAACAGGTGAACTTTACGTTAGATATAATGATACAACCACAGGTATTGTATCTTATACCTCAAAATCATTAACTCAATTTTTCGGAGTTTCTAATGTAACTGGCACAATATCTGATGCAGAAACTGTTGGTGTTAACACTTTTGCTTATGGTCGATCTAAGTTAGATCAAAATGAAATTATAAAAGTAAGAGTCAATTCTGTCTTAGGGTCAATTAATTTACTATCAAATACGAGTGATTTATTAAAAGGTGGTATAATTAATATTTCTAGTTTAGGGGTTTCAGAAAATAATAAAAAATCAAACAAGTGGTTTTATAATATTTCTCCTATTTACAATATTAATTCTATTAATTTAATTGATGCCTCTGATAAAACATATGAAGTTAATCTAAATGTAGTTTCACAGTTTAGAATTGGTGATTTTGCTTCTCTAATATTAAGTGACGGAACAAAAAAAGAAACGAAAATTCTTGCAATATCTGGTGGAAAAACATTTACAATTAGAAGTCAAGGTGAACTTGATCTTAATTTAACGTACAAAATTCAAAGAAATATTGCAAAAGGAAATTCAAATATATTTGCAAATATTAATCAGTTTTCAACTGATGTGTCTAATGTCTATAATAATGAAAATGATTATCTCGTTGCATCATCATCTATTCCATTTTATGAGTCTTTACCGTTAAGTGCATCAAAAAGAAATATTACCTTTTCGGGTACATTCATTGGAGATGAGATACAAATATCGTCAGGTTTTGATCATGGATTTTATACAGGAGATTCCGTTTATTATTCTGCAGAAATAGTTTCACAAAATTTTGTTGATAATTTTGGAAATTCATCTAGTAGATCTGTTCGTGGAACTGGAATTTTTGACGACGGAGTTTATTTTATAAAAAGAATTGATTCATCTACTGTTAAATTTGCAAAAAGTAGAAATGATATTTTAAATTCAAATTTTGTTTCTATTGCAAGTGAGACATCTGTATCAAATAGTTCTTTAATTCAAACTGAACTAAATCAAAAGAATTTGGTATCGCAAAAAATACTTAGAAAATTCTCTAATCCAATAAATGATGGTTCTATTAATAAAACAAAACCAGGAACAACTGGGATGTTTGTAAATGGTGTTGAATTACTTAATTATAAATCAAAAGATGTAATTAGATATGGTAAACTTGAAGAAATTAAAGTTCTTTCGCCGGGTGCAGAAGTTGATGTAATAAATCCACCAAATTTGCTAATAGAGGATTCTGTTGGAACTGGTGCTACTGGATATGCTGCAATATCTGGATCTTTTAGAGATATTCAAATTATAAATCCAGGATTTGATTATATCGAAGCACCAACTTTAAAAATATCAGGAGGTAATGGTTCTGGGGCTATTGGTCAAGTCAATATGAAAAATATTGATCATAATGTAGAATTTTTTGCTGATTTATCTTCTAATCAAGTAATTATTGGAAATAACGCAACAGAATCTAGAATTGGATTTTCTACTTACCATAAGTTTAGGAATGCAGAACAAGTAATATACAAAACATCTGACCAAGATGGTATTTCTGGAATAGTAACTAATTCTTCTTACTTTGTTTCAATAATCGATAATACAACGGTGAGATTGCACCCTACTCAAGGCGATGCTATTGCTGGAATTAATACTGTATTTTTAACTTCTCATGGAATTGGAAAGCACTCACTCCAATCAGTAAATAAAAAACTTGTTGTTAATTCAATAAACATTGTTAGTGGTGGATCTGGATATGAAAACAAAAAAAGAACAGCAACGTCTTCCACAGGTATCAGCACGGTAAAAAATTCTATTATAATCTCTAATCACGATTTTAAATCTGGTGAAAAAGTCAAGTATACCTGCACAGATACAGTAGCTAGTGGTCTTACTTCAAATACAGAATATTTTATTACCAAGATTAATGATGAATCATTCAAACTATCTCAAGTCGGGGTAGCATCTGATAGTGAATTTTATTACAGGAACAAGCAATATATTGACATTACTTCCATTGGTGTAGGAACTCACATATTTAATTATCCAGACATTTCAGTCACTTTGACTGGAAAAGTTGGAATATCTTCCATAGGATCAGAAACTTTTGAAGCGTCGGTGCAACCAATTGTCAGGGGTAGTGTAACTTCTGTTCATTTGGAAAATGGTGGTGTTGGATATGGATCCTCCGAAATTATAAATTTAAATAATCAACCACAAATAACACTTGATGCTGGAATAAATGCACAACTACAACCTGTTATTAATAATGGTAGAATTGTTCAGATAATAGTTTTAAATGGTGGTAGTGGATATACATCAATACCAAATCTTATTGTAAGTGGTGATGGAAGTGGATCTGTTTTAACACCAATAATTGAAAATGGTGCGATTACCTCAGTAGAGGTTATAGAACCTGGATCTGGATATACGAATACAACATCCATATCTGTGACACAAACTAGATTGACAGAAACATTGCCAGTATTTGAAGCAGATATTAAAACATGGCGAGTTAATCTATATCAAAAATATTTGCAATATTTCACAGAGGACGATGGAATCATAGTCGATGGTGATAATCAATTACAATACACACATTTATATTCACCAAGGAAATTAAGAGAAACTGTTTATTCTGTGGATCAGGATGGCAATACTTTATATGGAGAGAGTGATTTAAGAGTGGTTAACAGTGTTGAGCAAACATCTACTAAACACTCTCCTATCATTGGTTTTGCATATGATGGAAATCCAATTTATGGACCTTACGCATATCAATTCGCTACAGGTGGTGTAATCTCTCAAATGAAATCTGGGTATGAACTAGATTTAAAAGAGGGTAGACCCCCCACGTCTATTTTTCCAGAGGGATTCTTTATTGAAGACTTTACTCATTATGAAGTATTAGATCAAAATGTTCTTGATGAAAATAACGGTAGATTTTGCATTACACCAGAATATCCAAATGGAACATATGCATACTTTTTGACTATAAATGACAAATTTTCTGCAACCTCAGGAGTATTTGAAAATTATCGAGAACCAGTTTTTCCATATGTTATTGGAGAAAATTATCACTCTATCCCAAATGAATTTAACTTTAATCCTTCATCCAATCAAGATGATTATGATTTAGTTGAGAATAAATGGAGAAGAAATACTTATCCATATAATTTGTTAGAAAATGGATCTCAATATCCATATTTGTATGTGCCAAGTAAATTAGATCAAACAGCGACTATTGTAAGTACAACTCCGGGTTCAATTTCAAAAATTGGTATCGTCACTGGTGGTTTAGAATATAGAATTGGTGAAGAATTAGTATTCAACAATGAAGGAACTGGGGGCAAAAATGTATCAGCTAAAGTAAGTAAATTAAAAGGAAGATCTGTTAACAACATTAGTGTTGCATCTAGTGTATTACAAAATGTTGAATTTTATCCAGGAGAATCAAAAGGAGAATATTTGATTTTTTCAAATAATCCTCATAATTTTGAAAATCTTGATATAATATCAATTTCAGGATTGTCTACAACATCTTCAAAAGTTGAGGGAACTTATAAGGTAGGTATTCAAACTAATAGGTTAAAAATAGCAGGAGTCGGGACTACTAGTGTAGCCATAGGAACGGATGGTGTTACAGGAATTGTTACTTATTTTAGAGTGTCTGGAGACTTATCTTACCCCAGTATAAGAGAAAATGATATTTTGTCTATTGGCACTGAAAAAGTTAAAGTATTGAACGTCGATGCCCTATCCTCTAGAATAAGAGTTTTAAGGGCAGTGGAGGGGACTACAGGTTCCTCTCACACAGTTGGTAAGATCTTATACGAAGTTCCAAGAAAGTTAAAAATTAATTCAGGTTTTAATACTGATTATAATTACAATTTAAACAAACAAATTTATTTTGATCCATCAAGCTCTATTGGGCTTGGTACAATTTCAGGTGTTGGTATTGGAACGACAGTATCTTTTGCTAATCCAGGTTCTGGAATCACGCAAACATTTATTCCAACTAAGAGCATCTTTATAAAAAATCATAATCTTAATACCGGAGATTTAATTACATATTCCCCAGGAACCGGCGGGTCGGGCATTATTGTTCAAGATGAAACTAATATTGGAATAGGAGTAACTTTAACTGATGGTCAGACTTTATTTGTTGCAAAAATATCCGATGATTTAATTGGAATTGCTACAGTTAGAGTTGGCCTTGGAACCACTGGAACTTTTGTTGGTGGAGCTAACACAGACTCTTCAACGTTATTCTTTAGATCTGTTGGTGTTGGTGATACACATAGTTTTACGACAAATTATGAAGTTATCACTGGAACCATAAAAAGAAATTTAGTGACCGTTTCTACGGCAGAAACTCATGGATTAAGTTCTCCTCATAATATATTCGTAAAAGTAAATCCTCAAAATACTGGAATCGTTACAGTATCATATAACGATCTTAATTCTAGGGTCATTATCAATCCAGTTGGATTTGCAACTGCTGGCGTCAATACCACTTCAAATTCAATAACAATACCTTCTCATGGATTTAAGACTGGTGATAAAATTATTCATTCTTCAACCATACCATCACAAGGATTAGAAAATGAAAAAATATATTATATTGTAAAAGTAGATGATAATGTAATAAAATTATCAAACACTTACTTTGAATCAACTGAACTTAAACCAAGTATTGTAAGTATAACCAGTGCATCTCTTGGTACAATCAGTCCAATTAATCCTTCAATTGATTTATATAAAGATTCTACAATCACTTTTGATTTATCAGACTCATCTCTTTCATATGTCAAACAGGGTACAAGATATTCGGCTTTCGATTTTAATTTATATACCGATCAGAATTTTACAAAAGTTTGGAATACATCTGAAAGTAGTTCGACTTTTGAATTTTTGAAAGAGGGTAAAATTGGAACTGCAGGTGCAAAAGCAACCTTAACAGTTAATAAAAATATTCCAGAAATTCTTTATTATAAATTAGATATTTTAAAAGAAAGTGATATTCCAAAAGCAAAGGAGAGATTATTTGTTGACGATGAAGTTATTTCTGGAAGTGAATTACAAATAAAAGAAAGTTTGTATAATGGAAAACACGTCATCACTGTTGGAACAACAACTAGTTTTACATATTCATTGCCAGAAACTGCAGAGAAACCATCTTATGGATTAACTGCAAATATTTCATATGAAACTGACTGCACGCATACTTATGGACCTATTTCAGAAGTATTGATATCAAATTCGGGTTCAAATTATTATTCTTTGCCTGGAGTTACGACTGTTACTACTGCTTCTGGTAGTGGAGCTGAATTTGAAACTTTTGGACTTGATATTGGATCTATAAAATCAGTTTCCATAAAAGATATTGGATTTAAATATCCATCTGATAAAACATTAGATCCAAAAGTTCTTTTACCACAAACAATAAAAATAGATTCGCTTGCTTCTTTTGAATCTATTGGAATTGTTTCTTTTGGAAGAGGATTTAACATAGCACCTAAATTAGTTGTTCTTGATGGTATTACTAAAAAGATTATTTCTGATGTTGATTTCAAAGTTACTCCTGGAGAGTCTAACGTTGAAATTCTTAAAAATACAAAAGGAATGAGTAATTCGATTCCAACCATCATACCGACTGAAAGTGGATCTGGAGTTGGTATAAGTTCAATAACATATATACCATCTACTGGAACTGCTACAGCTACTTTATCGGTTGGATTCAGCACGATTAATTCTTTTCCTTTCTCTGTTGGAGATAAAATTTTAGTTGAAAATGTTAGCGTTGGCGTTGGATCTACAGGCAAAGGATACAATTCATCCGCTTATGATTATCAGTTATTTTCAGTAACCTCAGTTACTGAAAACTTAGGTGGTATTGGAAATATTTCATTTAATGTTTCAGATTTTCTTACAGGAAGTGAATTTCCAGGAACTTTTGATAATACAAATTCTTCTGGAAAAATATTGGCTCAAAAACATTTTCCAAACTTTAAAGTAGCATTAAAAACAAATAATTTTATTATTGGAGAAACTGTAACTTCTAGTTCTGCAACTGGCATTGTTGATGATTGGGATGAAAAAGTAGTAACTTTAAGAGTTTCTTCTGATGATAATTTTGTTGTTGGAGAAATAATACATGGAGAGAGTTCAAAAACTCAAGGAATAGCCTCATCCATTAAATCATTTGAAACTTACGCCGATTTAAACCCATTCTCTAAATCGATCAAAGGGTGGCAGAATAATACTGGATTCCTAAACAAAGACACTCAAAAAATTCAAGATAGTTTCTATTATCAAAATTTCTCATATTCATTAAAATCTAAAGTTCCCTATGATACTTGGAATGATACTGTTTCTAGTTTAAATCACACCTTAGGATTTAAAAAATTCTCCGATTATCAATTAGAAACAAAAAATGCAAATAATATGTCTGTTGGTATACAGACATCTTCTTTAGTTTCAGTAAATCATTTAGATGGATTTGCAAGTGTTAATTGCGTTTATGATTTTGATTTGGTCACGGAAAATAATTTAAATCAGAATTCAAAGTTTATTTCAAATGAAATTTTATTTTCAAATAGAATTTTAACAAGCTTCTTTGAGTCTGTTGGAAATAGAGTTCTTTCTATAGATGATATTAGTGGAAAATTTAATAGTAATGCAAGACCAACAAAATTCAGTATTGTATCTTCTAGTTCTATTACGGATTATAGATTTAAAAAATACATTACTTTTGTGCAGGATAAGAGATTTGTTGCACAGAGACAATTGATGCTTGTTGATTTACTGCATGATGGATCTAATGGATATATCAATCAATATGCGAGAGTTGAAACCACATATGATCAGGGATCATTCGATTTCTCAATAACCGGATCTGATGCAAATCTACTTTTCTTCCCAACAAAATTTTCCAATAATGACTATAATGTTATCACACTAGCATATGAACTAGATGATACAGTTCTTGGAACCGCAAGCACTAGTCTTGGCGGAATTGCATTAATTGAAAGTGAAAGTGTCGAAATTCCATCCAATACTACAAAAACAATCGTATCAATAGCTAACACTTACACTTCTGCAAAAGTATTAGTAAATATCAACACTGATATATCTCATAGTGAAGAGCATGAGGTGATTGAGTTGAATATTGTTCATGATGGATCAAATGTTGAGTTGCTTGAATATGGTAGATTGTCAACCACAATTGGAGAATATTCTACAGTTGGTCCAGGGACGTATCATGCATATTTGGATGGATCTTTGTTAAAAGTTGATTTTATTCCCACAGCAGTTGGTATTGCAACTACAGGAGCAATTAATACTGTTACTGTGGGACTTTCTAGTGATACGTTTACTGGAATAGGAACGATTGATCTGCAGAGATCAAAACTAGTAGCGAAAACTACAAGTATTTCTGCATCAGGATCACCTGGTATTAATACTGTTGCTGAATATTCAAGTAATTTTAACGGAGCATATTTTATAGCACAAGTTGCAGATACAACTAATTCCAATTATCAATTATCTGAAATAGTTGTAGTTGATGATTACGTAGATGAAACCACTGATCGTGAAGTATACATGACCGAATATGCAAATATAGAAACAGCATCTGGATTGGGAACTTTTGGGTCTAGAGTTTCTGCAGCTGGAACAGTTTCACTAGTCTTTACTCCAAATCCTAGTATTGATACTGTTGTCAATGTTTTTATGAATTCAATATCAGTAAATGAAGAAAATGGTAATAGTTCCTCGGTTGAATTTACAAATGCATCTATTAATGATGATATTGGTACATATTCTGCAACAGAATTTGATATAAAACGCGAATTTGAATTAACTCACGATAATGAACCTATTTTTGAAAGATATTTCTTTGGTAATGATAGTGATATTGTTAATACAACAACTAATACTATTAAAATTCCAAATCATTTCTTTGTAAGTGGAGAAAAAATCAGGTACGTTCATGTTGGATTAACTTCATCTGCAATTGGGATTTCTACAACATCATTTGTTGGAGCATCTAATACTACTTTCTTGCCCGGTGAAAATTTATTTGCAGTAAAAGTTGATGAAAATAATATAAAAATTGCAACCAGTGCAGAAAATGCACTTAAGTTTGCCCCAGAAGTAGTAAATCTTGAAAGTGTTGGTATTGGAACTTCCCACAGATTTATTTCTACCAATCAAAATGCCAAAGTTATAGTTGCGATTGATAACATTATACAATCTCCAGTTGTATCAACAGCAGTAACAACTACATTATCCAATATAGTTGCAACACCCGATAATATAATAGAATTTAGTGGAATTACTTCATTCTTTGGATCAGACTTGATCCAAATTGGATCCGAAATAATGAAAATTGAAGGTATTGGCATTGGTGCTACAAATAAAATTAGAGTTCGTAGACCATGGTTAGGAACTGGTTTATCAAATCATGCAACTGGAGCACTTGTTACTAAAATTACTGGTAATTATAACATTGTTGATAATCAATTGAATTTTGTAGAGGCACCATTTGGAAACGTACCGATTGGGTCAGTAACAAATCGACCAGATGAGAGAGACTGGACTGGAATAACCACTAGTTCCACTTTCCAAGGACGAAGTTTTATGAGATCGGGGGTAATAAATTCTTCCAATGAAACTTACTATAAAAACTATATCTTCAATGATATATCAAATCAATTTAATGCTACAAAAAATAATTTTACACTAGAGCAAAGTGGATCAAATGTATCTGGTATTACTACAGAAAATGCAATTATTTTAGTTAATGACGTATTCCAAACACCAGGATTATCCGATCAATACGTTATTGAAGAATCTTCGGGTATTTCAACTATAACTTTCCAAGGAACAAATACATCTCCTCTTGGACCTGATGTTGGAATTTCTAGTTTCCCTAAAGGTGGAATTATTGTTTCAGTAGGATCCACAAAAGGATTTGGATATCAACCACTGATATCTGCCGGTGGAACTGCAGTCGTTTCTGGACTTGGCACCATATCCTCTATCAGTATAGGTAATAGTGGTTCTGGATACAGAGCAGGAATTCAAACTGTTGTTAATGTTGGTGTTGGAACCTCAAGCACAGGCACCGGAAATATTGAATTTATTGGTACAGCTGCGATTAGTGGTGGTCACATTGTAAGTGTTGCTATTACAAATCCTGGAAGTGGATATACTGCAACTAATCAACCATTTGTGGTATTTGATGATCCATTAAGTTATTCTAATATTCATTTAAATTATTCAACCTCAAGCACTGTTGGAGTGGGTACAAGTGCTGTTGTTGATATTATAGTTGGGCAGGGATCCAGCGTGATTGACTTTAAATTCAAAAATACTGGATATGGATTTGGTAATGGAGAAATATTGACAGTTCCTGTTGGCGGACTTAGTGGAATACCAACAACATCATCTTTTTCTACTGCAAATGAATTCCAATTAACTGTAGATGAAATCTTTAATGACTCTTTCTCTGGTTGGTCTGTAGGACAACTTCTTAATTTAGATAATATTGACAATCTAATTGATGGAACTAGAAAAGATTTCCCATTATTACAATCGGGAAGCATTATTTCAATTGTATCAGCAAGAGGATCAAAAATTGATGTTCAGGATGTTCTTCTTGTTTTTGTAAATAATATTTTACAAGTTCCTGGTGAAGGATATACTTTTACTGGTGGTAGCACTTTAAAATTTACTGAAGCCCCCAAACTTGAAGATTCTATCGATATTTTATTCTATAAGGGAACTGGTGATACTGACGTTATTTTTAGAGACATTATTGCAACTGTCAAGAAAGGAGATACGCTTCAAATCATGCATGATGCCTCTGTTGGACAAGCATCTTCCCTGGATGAGGATGAAAGAGTTGTTGATCAGATTAAATCTACCGATTTAGTTGGAACTAATCCATATTCGGGACCAGGAAATACTAATGATGTTGCGCTAGAAAGACCAGTAATCTGGTGTAGACAAACTGAAGATGTTTTCATTGATCAAATTCCTGTTGGTAAGAGTAGAGAACTTTATGAACCTGTTATCAATCCAAGTGCTTATATTACTAAGTCAGTTGGTATTGGGTCAACGGTAATTTATGTTGATAACTTAAGACCAATATTCAACTCTCAAAATGAAAATGATACTAGTCTTTTATTCCAAAATAAAATTAAATTTATATCTCAAGAATCAAAAACTGCAGCAGCTGCTACTTCGATAGTTTCTGGTCTTGGAACCATATCTTCCATCTCAATCTCTGATGGCGGTTCTGGATATATATCTGCTCCAGCAGTGACAATTGGTAGTACATTACAAGCAGTTGGACTAGGAACAACTGCATCTGCAACTGCATCAATCACTGCAGGCACTGTTACAAGTATCACACTATCTAATGCTGGAACTGGATATACAAATACAAGTGCTCCACCAGTTCTCATCGCTCCACCATCTTATACTGAGGAGGAGGTCAGTATCGTTTCTTTTTCTGGAGATAACGGTGTTATTGTTGGATTTGGCACTACAAATGTTGGGGTCGGTACGACATCACTCATCTTTGATATTCACATTCCGTTTAACTCATTCTTGAGAGATACTAAAGTTGCTGGAACTGCGGTTACAATTAGTTCACTTAATGCAAATGATATCTTTGTAGTTAAAAACTCTAACATTGGTGCAGGAACAACATCAATTACTGCATTTGACCCTGCAGGCAATACTGTTGGTGTAGGAACATCCTTCGCAGATAATGTGTATGCAGTGAGAACTGCAGTCTCTATCTCCACTAGTGTTCAGGGTATCACTACTTATGTTAGAAGAGTTACCGTTGATGTTGATCAATTTATAACATCAGGCATAACAACTTCCGACTTCTTTGGAAATTATAGTTGGGGAAGAATTGATATTGCAGGAAGATCCGTTTCTACTTCATATGATGCATATACTCAAGGTGGAATTGGAATTACCGATGGTTCTGGTATTTCAACATCAACGATAATTACAAGGTCGAAATCATTGAAGTTTAAAAATTATCTTGTTTAATCTCTAATAAATAAGTAAAAAAGTCCGTCAAAATGGCTGCTATTATAACTGATCAGATTAGAATATTAAATGCTGGTAATTTCGTTGCTGGAGTTTCTAATTCCAGTAATTCATACTATTCTTTCATTGGTTTGACAAATCCCACAGACTATCAATCTGATTGGGATTCTGATCCTCCTGCTCCAAAAGACAATTTTGATCAGGAAAATGATTATTGGGATACAATGGTCGCCTTGAAAAAAATTAATACAGATGACGTAAGACAAGTTGTCCCTAAGAGAACTTGGTCTTCTGGAACAACTTATGATATGTACAGACATGACTACAGCAGATCTAATACTGCTGTGGTTTCAGGATCAACATCATTATATCTTGCAAATTATTTTGTAATGAATAGTGATTTCAGAGTATACATTTGTTTGTATAATGGAATTAATCCAGACAATCCTTCTGGAAGATCTTCTCTTGACGAACCAACATTTACTGATTTGGAACCAAGATCAGCTGGAGCAAGTGGCGACGGATATATTTGGAAATATCTTTATACTATTAAACCAAGTGATGTCATAAAATTTGAGTCTACTGATTACATGCCTGTACCCACAAACTGGGCAACATCTACTGATAATGAACCTGTTAGAACCAATGCTGTTGATGGGTCAATTAAAATTGTAACTGTTACCAATAAAGGCATTGGACTTGGAACTGCTAATTCTACATATACTTCAGTCCCTATTAGGGGGGATGGATCTAATGCAGAATGTACTGTTGTAATAGATGGAAATCAGCAAGTTAGTTCCGTAACGGTTTCAAATCAGGGGTCTGGTTATACTTATGGTAGTGTGGATCTTGAATCTGGTGGAGTTCCAACTGGAACAACTCGACCAACATTTGACGTTATTATTTCGCCACAAGGTGGACATGGTGCAGACATTTATAGGGAACTTGGTGCTTATAACGTTCTCCTTTATTCTAGAATTGAAAATGATAATAATAATCCAGATTTTATAACTGGAAATCAAATCTCAAGAGTTGGGGTTGTTCAAAACCCCGAACAGTTTGCATCATCAAGTATACTCTCTGCTGATAAAGTGAGTGCTTTGGGGGCTTTGAAATTAGTAGGATCAGGATATAGCACCGCAACTTTCACTGCTGATGCCTATTTTACTCAAACTATATCCACAGGTACAACAGCTGTTGGTAGAGTTATAAGTTATGATCAAAATACTGGTGTTCTTAAATATTGGCAAGATAGATCTCTTGCAGGGTTTAATACCGTGGGAACAGCTCAAACTCAACCCATATACGGATTCAATTTAACTGAATTTACATCGTCTCCTGGAATAGGTGGTGCACTAACAATTTCTCCAACAACTGGATCAAACTTGACAATTGATGATAGTTTTACTGGTATATCTACCGTAATAAATAATCGTACATACTATCTTGGTCAAACCTTTACGAGTGGTGTTGCCAATCCAGAGGTTAAGAAACACTCCGGTAATATAATTTACGTTGACAACAGACCATCTATAACAAGATCGTCAAACCAAAAGGAAGACATAAAAGTTATTTTGCAGTTCTAAAGAATTATGCCACAGCAGACGAACCTCAACGTAGCACCCTACTTTGACGATTTTGACCCTACGAATGATTATCATAAGGTATTATTTAAACCTGGATATCCTGTTCAGGCTAGAGAATTAACAACTCTTCAATCTATACTTCAAAATCAAATTGAAAGATTTGGTCAGCACTTTTTTAAAGAGGGTGCCAAGGTAATCCCTGGTAATTTTAGTTATAGTAGGATATATTATGGAATTCAATTAGACAATGTATTTCAGGGAGTTCCAGTATCAGCATATGTAGATCAGTTAGTTGGACTTAAAGTAACTGGACTGAGATCTGGAGTTACTGCTGTTGTTGATAGTGTTCTTTTACCAGAAAACTCTGAAAATGGTAATCTTACTTTATATGTAAATTACTTAGCTTCTAGTAGTGGAAATAATTCTTCTCAAGAATTTTTTGATGGGGAGCAAGTTTCTTGTAGCGAAATTATTACTTCTGGACTTCTTGGAAATACCACTATTCCTGTGGGGTCACCAGTAGCATCAACAATAGGAAATGGTGCTGCTGTAACTGGATCTGCGTTTCAGATTGACAATGGAATATATTTTATTCGTGGTAATTTTGTCAACGTAGAAAGAGAAACATTAATACTAGATCAATATACAAGTAGTCCTAGTTATAGAATTGGTTTTTTTATTAATGAAGAAATTATAAACGCTGATCTTGATGAAACCCTTAATGATAATTCGCAGGGATTTAGTAATTATTCTGCACCTGGAGCTGATAGATTCAAAATCACTGTAAGTTTATTTAAAAAAGCATTAGATGATTATAATGATGATAATTTTACTTTACTGGCAACTGTAATTGATGGTGTTCTGCAGGATAACCCTGTAAAAAATCTTTATGGTGGAACTAGCTTTAATGATATTACGAAAACACTTGCAAGAAGAACTTTTGATGAGTCTGGAAATTACTATGTAAAATCTTTTGATGTAAGTGTTTCGGAATCACTTAATGATAACATAGGTAATGGTGGATTATTTAATTCAGGTCAATTTACCCCCGGAGGAGTAACACCAACTGACGATTTAATTTTATATAAAGTATCTCCAGGAAAAGCCTACATCAAAGGGTTTGAAACTGAAACTACTAATGCTGTTTATATAGACGTTGATAAACCAAGAACGACTAAAGTTCTTAAAAGTCAAAATATAATTTACAGCACTGGACCAACTCTTAGATTAAATAGAGTCCATAGAGCTCCAACAATAGGAATTGGAAATACCTATTTTGTTAGTTTAAGAGACCAGAGAGTGGGAAATAATTCAGAAACTGCTCCTGGTAATGAAATTGGAGTTGCACGGGTATATGACTTTAAATTGGAATCCGGCGCTTATAGTGCGTCTAATTCAAATGTTAATGAATGGGATCTCGCTCTTTATGATGTACAAACAACAACTGATATTGCACTGAATCAATCGCATACTTTATCTATTCCCACTTTTGTAAAAGGAAATAGTAGTGGTGCCACTGGATTCCTGAGACATGCAGTTTCTGCTGGAACTGCTATGACAGTATATGAAACCAGCGGTAGTTTCATTCCAAACGAAAAACTTATTTTTAACGGTATTACTGATGGTAGAATAGCAATAGCTGTAACTGAACATAATATTTCAAACGTTAAATCTGTCTATGGTACAAATGATGGAGTATCTGGAATTAATACTTTCAGTGCTGATGTAATTCAATCTAATGCATCTACTATTGGTATTGCCACAGTAAGTCCTCTCTCTGGAGGAATTAGCACTATTAGAAGTAGTAATCCTAATTTCCCAGGTACTCTAGTAAAAGAAAATGATTTAATTCAATATAGTGATACAACTCCAGGATTAGATGGAGATCCTATTATTGCTAGAGTTACTAGTGTTGGAACAAATGATATTTCTGTAGAGGGAGTATCTGCAGTTTCTGGTATTTCAAGTGGATTTTTACCAGCATCAACTTTAAGCGTAACTGATCTTAAAATTCTTACTACAGAACTAGCATCTTCTTCCGGAAATTCTCTATTCACTCCTTTATCAAAATCAAACGTTTCTAATGTAGATCTTGATAATTCAACGTTAGTAATTAGAAAAACATTTAGTGTTAATATTGCTAATAACGAATTATCTGCACAAGTTGTTGCGGGGACAAATGAGTCCTTCTTACCTTTTGATGAGGAAAGGTATCTTTTGATTAGATCTGATGGATCTACAGAAGTTTTAAGTGCAGATAAATTTGATATTTCTACTACAGGGTCTACCTTGTTAATACGCAATCTTGGAACTGCTGATACAGGAGCAACTTTAATTGCAACTTTAAGAAAAGTAAAACCAAAAGCAAAGGAAAAAATTAATAATAGAGTTAACTCTATTATTGTAAATAAATCAAAATTTGCTGGATCTGGAATAGGATCAACAACTTTGAATAATGGTTTAGAATACGGAAGTTATCCGTTTGGTGTAAGGGTAGAAGATGAAATTATATCTTTAAATACACCTGACATTATTGAAATACATGGTGTATTTGAATCTGCAGATACCTCTGCAGCGTCTGCACCTCAAACAACATTACAATCAATAACTACAAATTCAACCACAACAGCAGAACTCTTAATTGGAGAAAAATTTGTTGGGCAGACGAGTGGTGCTACTGCTATAGTTGTAGATAAATTGAATGATTCCACTATTGCCTTAATTTATAAAAATGAGATTTCATTTATAGAAGGGGAGACAGTTGTATTTGAGGAGTCAAATGCAACTTCATTAATATCAACTTTATCATCACCAAGTTTTAATATTTCATCCAATTACACTTTCAAAACTGGTCAAGAAGTTACTTTTTATGATCATGGAGTAATTAAGAGAAAGAATGATTCTTCTGCTCCATCAAAACAGATAAAAGTTTATTTTTCTAGCGCCTCATACTCTAGTACAGATGATGGTGATATAACAACAGTTGATTCATATAGACAGTTTGATTATAGTAATGAAATTAAAAAAGTAAAGATTTTTAGAAACTCTGATATTATCGATATTAGACCTAGAGTTTCAAATTATACTGTATCAGAAAATTCTAGATCACCTCTTGAATTCTTCGGCAGAACTTTTGATGCTTCTGGACAATCTGCAGCAAATCCATTAGCTTCAAATGAATCGATTCTGGCTGATTTTGCGTACTATCAAGGAAGAATTGATAGAGTCTTTTTATCTAAGAGTGGAAAATTCCAAGTCATCTACGGAACTCCATCAGACACCCCACAAAAACCGGATCCTGTTGATGATGCAATTGAAGTTTGTAGAGTAGAACTACCTCCATATCTCTATAATGTAAAAGACGCAAGACTTTCATTCTTACAGCATAAGAGATTTAAGATGAAGGATATCAAGGAACTTGAGAATAGAATCAAGAGTCTTGAATATTATACAACTCTTTCACTTTTAGAAAAAGAAACTGCAAACCTTTTCATTTCTGATAGTGAAGGTTTGAATAGATTTAAATCTGGATTTTTTGTTGATAATTTTAATGATTTTCTGGCACAAGATGATGTATTTAAAATTAATAATTCAATCGACAGAAAATATAACGAATTGAGACCTAGACATTATACTAATTCTGTTGATATGATCTTTGGTCCAGTTGTTGATGCAGATCCAACAGCAGATTTGAATTTTTCTATTGTAGAAGGAACTAATATCAGAAAACAAAATGATATTGTTACTTTGGATTATTCTGAAATTGAATATATAAAGCAAAATTTCGCTACTAGAACTGAAAGTGTTACTCCTTTTCTAATAAGTTTTTGGAATGGAACCGTTGAATTAACCCCTGCAACAGATAATTGGGTTGACACTGCAAGACTTGAAGCTAAGATAATAGAAGCTGAAGGTAACTATGCTGAAACTTTCAGTAATATGGTTGAAAATGGAATCATTGATCCACAAACTGGATTTGGTCCTATAATATGGGATTCCTGGGAAACTAATTGGACTGGTATTGAAGCGATTCAATCTACCAGACAGAGAGTCATTCAAAATGAACCAAATCAGATCGTCACTGGCACAGGCAATGCTATATCCTGGACAACACGAACAGTTGTAGATAATGTTGTAGAAGAAGATCTTGTAACAAGAAGGGAATTTGGTACACGATCAAGAACTGGATCTAGAACTATTGTTACAGAACAGTTTGATAGAGAATCTGTTGGAGACAGAGTGGTAAGCAGAGATCTCATTCCATTCATGAGATCTCGTAACGTTGAATTTGTCGCTAAAAAAGTTAAACCACTTACAAGAATGTATGCTTTCTTTGATGGTGTTGATGTTAGCAAATATTGTGTTCCAAAATTGATGGAAATTACAATGAGCTCCGGTGTATTTGAAGTTGGAGAAACTATAATTGGAACAACTCCAGTTGTAGGTGATGTTGGTTCAAGTGTACTTCCATCATCTCCTTATATTCAATTTAGAGTAGCTCAATCAAATCATAAAGAAGGTGCCTACGACGCACCAACAAAAACATTTAGACAAAATCCTTACATTAATCAGGATTTATCTTCTAGTTATTCTTCGACATCAACTATTTTAAATGTTGATACTTTCTCATTAGCAAATGAAGCTCAGGGGCAATATTATGGATGGATTAGAGAGGGTATGTCTCTTCGTGGACAAACTAGTGGTGCTGTTGCAACAGTATCAAATGTAAGACTTTTATCTGATTTGTCTTCTGCTCTGATAGGTAGTTATTTTATTCCAGATCCAAATAATATGAGTTTCCCTAGATTTGAGACGGGAAGTAAAGTGTTCACTTTAACAGATGACATTGATAATAACCAGGATAATGCTGTTACAATTGCAGAGGAAGGTTTTTCTTCTTCTGGAACATTAGAGACAGTTCAGGAAAATATTATTTCTGTTAGAAATGCAAGAGTAGAGGAACAAGAACAATTCCAAAGTACAAATGTTAACAGAGATCTTGGAACTGAAGTTGTTGATAGTACAGTCATTGGAACTAGAAATAGAACGCAGAGAGTGGGAACTTTATTCTTTAGACCACCTCCACCACCGCCAAGAAGATGGGGTGGAGGAAGAGATCCTTTGTCTCAATCATTTATTATAGAGGACACCACTGGAGTATTTTTAACAAGTTGCGATGTTTTCTTTAGATCAAAAGATGACATGGATATTCCTGTTATTATGCAGATCAGAACTATAGAAAATGGTCTTCCTAGTACAAAAGTTCTTCCTTTTTCTGAAGTTGTTTTAGATCCAGAAGATATTCAAACTTCTGGTGATGGATCTGTTGCAACGAATATCCAATTCAAAGCACCAGTGTATGTTGAAGGTGGTAGTGAGTACTGTGTTACTTTATTGTCCAATTCTACCAAGTATAGTGTGTTCATTTCGAGAGTTGGAGAGAATGATTTAATTACAGATACATTTATTTCTAATCAACCATACCTTGGATCATTATTCAAATCACAAAATGGAACCACATGGGAACCAAGTCAATGGGAAGATCTTAAATTTACTCTTTACAGAGCAGATTTTCTTGATAATGGAACAGTAGAGTTCTATAGTCCAGAACTTACCAGAGGAAATAATCAAATTCCAACACTGCTACCAGATTCAATTATCATGAACTCTAGACAAATTAGAGTTGGTTTAGGAACGACTGTGGCCGACTCTGGTTATGAGATTGGAAATACATTCTATCAATTGGGAACAAATGCCACAGGAGACCTTGTAGGCACCGCAGGATCAGCAGTTGGAAATCTTTCTATTAGTAACGCTGGTCTTGGTTATACTCCTGCTGATGGAAGTTTCACGTTTAGTGGAGTTAATTTGGTAACCATAACAGGAAATGGTAGAGGTGCAACAGCAGACATTAGTATTAAGGATGGATCTATAGTTGCCAGTGGTGCGACAATTTCAAATGGAGGTTCTGGGTATCAAGTTGGTGATGTTCTTGGCATCACAACTATTGGTATAGCATCAGTCGGAAGGAATGCAAGATTGACTATTTCTGGAATTGGTTTTACTAATGAACTTATTCTTAACAACGTTCAAGGTGAATTTGTTGTTGGATCAGGTAAGTCTCTTGGTTACTTCACAAGTGCTGGTGCTGCAACAACTCTGAATAACGATCTTCCAGGAGCTCCTGGAGGAGATGTTCAGATTGTATCAATTAATGTAGATCGTGATGGTAATCATTTTACAGTGAACCATCAAAATCATGGGATGTATTTCTCAGAAAACTCTGTTGCTATTTCTGGAGTCTCCCCTGATGTTAAACCAACTAAACTTACTGCTGAGTATAGTTCAAGTTCAACTGGATCTATTGCCGTTGGATCTGCTACGACTTTCTCAACTTTTGAGGGAGTTGGAGTTGGAACAACTAATGTAGGATATCTTTTGATTGGAGAAGAGGTTATTAAGTATACAAATGTTTCTGGTAATAATATTGGCGGCGACATTGTAAGAGGAACCGATGCTAGAACATATCCAGTAGGAACTCCTGTATTTAAATATGAGAATTCTGGTATTAATTTAGATAGAATCAATAGAATTCATGATCTAAGTGATGTGACGGAAGCAAATCAATTTACGTTTGATTCTTACAAAGTCAAATTGGATTTGACATCTACGACAGGAACTGATCGAAGCACTGATATTGGTCACCCCAAACTTTATATTCGAGACAGTAAATCGACTGGTGGTAAAAATGTTAGAGCGACTCAAAACATGCCGTTTGAAATTGTAACACCACAAGTACAAAATCTTACAGTTACAGGAACAAATATCAATGCACGATTGAGAACTATAACAAGTAAGAGTTTTAGTGGAAATGAAATTCCTTACGTAGATTCAGGATTTGAAGATATTGTAATTAATCAAAAAAATTATTTTGATACTCCAAGAATGATCGCATCCAAGGTCAATGAGGATTTAAATCTAAGTAATGTTGTTGGTGGTAAATCCATGCAAATGAATCTCTCTCTGAATACTACTGATAGTCGAATAAGTCCTGTAATTGACTCTCAAAGAGTAAATACGATTTTAACTTCTAATAGAATTAATAATATCGTTACTGATTATGCAAATGACGCTAGAGTAAATACTATCGATGAAGATCCAACAGGATGTCAATACATTTCTAAGGAGATTGTCCTTGAAAATTCTGCATCTTCGATTAAAATTATACTGGCTGCACATGTTGGAGAAGATGCAGATATTAGAGCATTCTATGCGGTGAATAATGATGTTGGTTTAGAACCAATATTCACACCATTCCCTGGATATTCTAATATTAACTCTAGGGGACAGGTTATCGCTGCTGAAAACAACAACGGCGAATCTGATTCGTTTGTCTTAAAATCAAATACTCGCTCCTTTGATAGTGAAAATCTTGATTTTAGAGAGTATACTTTTAGTGCTGACAAACTTCCAGCGTTTAGAACCTATAGAATTAAAATTTCTTTAGTGTCTAATAGTCAATCCTTTGTTCCAAGAATAAAGGATCTCAGAGTAATCGCATTGGCATAATGGACTTTTACGGATTAGATGGTCATAAGGATCTTGCGAGAGATCCTTATACAAATGCAGTGATAAATGTTAATACTCTTGAGTATCAACAATATCTTGCAAGACGTGAAGTAAAAGATGAAAAGAATCATCAAATACAAAACATTGAGCAGGATTTTGCTAACATGAAAAGTGAACTAAACGAAATTAAGTCTCTACTAAAGGAGTTATTAAATGGATCCTAGCAACATTGAACTTAAAAATTTGTCAAAAAGTTTTGCATATCAGCAGATTGCGACTGATATAGATAATTGTGATGATCGTGATATGCTAAAAAACATCGCAAAATCTTTTGCAAAACTTTATTATAAACAGCAAGAAACAATGCAAGTAATAGGGCTAGCAAATGGCAACTAAAAATATCACATTTGATCCAGACTCTGGTGTTCCCTATGGATTAAATCTGACAATTTATGGTGGATCAGATTTTTCGGCAAATTTAAATGTTTTAGATACATCTAATGCTGCTTTTAATCTAACAGATTATACTGGTTCAGCAGCCATATCCAAAAGTGTTGCAGTTGGTGCAACACTTGGAATTACAACGGCATTTACCGTAGGATTTAGTAGTGCATATGATGGAAAAATGTCAATATCTCTTGGAAGAACTGATACCAGAAATTTGACTGAGGGTAGATATGTATATGATATTTTAGTAAGTTCTGGGAGCACAATCTATAGTCTGGCAAATGGAAATGTATATGTTTATAATCCAGTATCTTCAGCACCCTAAATACACTTAGGAAACTTGTGAAATAAATGGCACAACCAGCAAGTAGGACGGATCTAATAAACTATTGCAAAAGGCAGTTAGGTGCTCCTGTCTTAGAAATTAACATCGCAGACGAGCAAGTAGATGATCTGGTTGATGATGCTTTGCAGTACTTTCATGAAAGACATTTTGATGGAGTAATACAGACTTTTTTAAAATATAAAATTACTCAAGAAGATATTGATAGAGGTAGAGCAAGAGGAGGAAATAATCCTATCGGTATTGTAACAACTACTGCTACCTCAACAGTTGGAATTTCTACTACTTTTTCTTTTGAAGAAAATAGTAATTTTTTACAGATTCCTCCTGCTGTTCTTGGAGTAAACAAAATTTTCAGATTTGATGGGTCAAATACTGTTACTAATAATATGTTTAGTGTTAAGTATCAGTTATTTTTAAATGATGTATATACTTTTAGTTCCACCGAAATCTTGTCATATGCTATGACTAAGAGATATTTGGAGGACCTTGACTTTGCACTAGGAACAGAAAAATATATTAGATTTAATAAGACTCAAGATAGATTATACCTAGACTTTGATTGGGGTGCAGCAAGTAAAGATGATTATCTAATTATAGATTGTTACAGGCTCATTGACCCAAACGATTTTACTAAAGTTTATAATAATTCATTCCTGAAGAAATATCTTACTGCTCTGATGAAGAGACAGTGGGGACAGAATTTAATTAAGTTCCAAGGAGTCAAACTTCCTGGAGGAATTGAACTTAATGGTCGTCAAATCTATGATGATGCAGAAAAAGATCTAGAAATTATCAGGGAGCAGATGTCAAATACTTATGAACTTCCTCCTCTTGATATGATAGGTTAATATCATGGTACTAAATCCTTTCTTTACTCAAGGTACATCGTCTGAGCAAAATCTTGTTCAGGATTTGATAAATGAACAACTTAGGACTTACGGAGTAGATATATTTTATCTGCCTAGAAAATTTATGACAGAAAATACTGTCATAAGAGAAGTAGTACAGTCAAAGTTTGACATAGCACTTCCTCTTGAAGCCTATGTTGATAATTATGATCAGTATTCGGGTGCAGGAAATATTTTGTCAAAATTTGGAATTGAATCAAAGGATGAAGTAAGATTAATTATCTCAAGGGAAAGATTTGAAAACTATATCACTCCTTTAATTGAAGATCAAGCAAATGTAAAACTATCAACCAGACCAAAGAGTGGAGATCTCATTTGGTTCCCTCTTGATGATAGAATCTACGAGATTAAAGATATTGAATATGCAAAACCATATTATCAATTACAAAATCTTTATGTCTATGAACTGTATTGTGAACTCTTCCGCCTGGAAGATGAAGTCATTGCAACTGGAATTGAAGACGTAGATAATAATTTGATTGGCGAGGATTATGATGGACAAACTGATGATGGTATTAACACGGTTCAAGGACCCACACAAACTCTTACCCTTGTTGGAGCAGGTGTAACAGCAACAGCAACAAGTGCTATCTTTGATGGTGGAGTTAGACTATTCACAATATCAAATAGAGGTGGTGGATATAGTAGCGTACCCACTGTAGGTCTGACATCTGCCCCTGCTGGTGGAGTTACAGCAGTTGGTATCGCTACCATGATTGGAGGTATCAATGTTTGTAATTTAAATGCTAATCCTAAATTGCAATCAGTTCAGGAAGTTCGTATAGTCAATTCTGGTGCTGGTTACACTGTTGCACCTTCAGTTAAAATATCTGGTGGAGGTAGTGGAACAGGAGCAGCTGTAACCTCAACAATTGGAGATGGGGTAGTCGGAATTATAACTGTTACATCAGGTGGTTCTGGATATGTAGATTCGCCGACAATAAGTTTTACAAACGAAATATTTGAAACTGGTGTCACTACCGTCTCAGCTGCCGCAACAGCAATTGTCAGTGCTGCGGGTACAATAACTGCAATATACATCACTAATGCTGGTCTTGGATACTCTGTAGCGCCAAATGTAGTTGTTGGAAATTCAGAGAGCACTGGGTCTGGAACATTTGCCTTTAATGAAATTGTAACAGGGTCATCTAGTGGTACTACTGCAAGGGTAAGAATATGGAACTCAACTACTAACGTTCTTGAAGTAGGCACGGTATCCGGACAATTTGTCGCTGGAGAAAATATCGTTGGTTCAACGTCTGGGGCATTATATGCTCTACGAATTGTTGATACAGAACCTGTGGATGATGGATTTGCTGATAATATCAATATAGAAACCGAGGCAGACTCGATTATTGATTTTTCTGAGCAAAACCCATTCGGTATGCCCTAAATAAAAATATCTTAATATAAAGATATTCTAGGAATTAAAAATGTTTGAGTATTTTTACAACGAAATTTTGAGGAGGACCATTATATCTTTTGGCACTCTCTTCAATAATATCAGTATACAGCATAAAGACTCTTCTGATGACGTAGTAAGTGTTGTAAAAGTTCCTTTAGCATATGGACCAACTCAGAAATTTTTAGCTAGACTTGAGCAATCTCCAGATTTAAATAAACCATTTGCGATTACTCTTCCAAGAATGTCATTTGAGTTTACTGGATTGACATATGACCCTACAAGAAAAGTATCAACTACTCAAACATTTACCGTAAAAGACTCAAACAGCGGAACAGACAGTAAGAAAGCATTTATGCCTGTTCCCTACAATATGCAATTTGAATTGTCCATCATGACAAAGTTAAATGATGATGCGCTTCAAATAGTAGAACAAATATTACCATATTTTCAACCAGCATATAATCTTTCTGTAGAACTGGTTGAGACACTTCAAGAGAAAAGAGATATTCCTGTTGTTTTGGAAAATATTACTATGCAGGATGATTATGAAGGAGATTTTACCTCTAGAAGAGTTCTTCTTTATACCTTAAGATTTACCGCAAAAACATATTTGTTTGGTCCTGCGTCCTCCGCATCCAAAGATATTATCAAAAAAGCTACAATCAGTTATCTTACTGGAACAGATACGACAAACACTACAAGAGAAAAAACATACTCTGTTGAACCAAGAGCAACTAAAAACTACACAGGTGATGCGGCAACAACTCTTGCTGTTGATATAACTAAAACTTCTAAAACCTTTGAGATTGCTGATGGAACTAAAGTAACCAAAGGTTCTTATATTGCTATTGACTCAGAGGAAATGTTTATCAAGTCAATTAGTGGAAATAAAATTACCGTTAATAGGGGACAAGATGGAACTATAATTGAAACACATTTAGGAGGTGCCGAAGTACATATAATCAATGCAGCAGACTCTGCTCTAATTGAAGTCGGTGATGATTTTGGGTTTAGTGGTGGGTACTCATGATTAAGATGTCAAAAAATTTCGATGAGTTAAACAAAACATTCAATACTGAAGAGAATCTCATTCAACCTGAGATTGTAGAAAAGAAAATTGAAAAAATTAAAAGCACTGTTGATGACGTAAAAAAAGACTATGATTATACAAGAGGTAATTTATACTCTATCATAGAAAAAGGACAGGAAGCACTTAACGGTGTTCTTGAACTTGCACAGGAAAGCGAGATGCCAAGAGCATATGAAGTTGCAGTGCAGTTAATCAAAAATGTTGCCGATGCAACTGATAAATTATTAGATCTTCAGAAAAAATTAAAAGACGTTGAAGCAGAGGAAAAAGTTAAAGGACCATCCACAGTTAATAATGCATTATTTGTGGGATCAACAGCTGATTTAGCAAAAATGCTTAAAGATGGACTAAATGATGACAATAAATAGTATGATAACAGTAGGAATTAATTTTCTTCCATGGATAATTTAGATAATTTTTTTGAATTAGTAAAGGAAGAAAAAAAGCGTAAAGAAGAGCAAGAAGAAGCAAAGAGAAAAGAAGAAGAGGAAAAGAAAAAATCTACGCCAACAAATAGTAATAAAACAAATCCTAGCGAAAATCTAGGAGAATTTTTTTCGCTGGTGGGTAAGGCTAAACAAAAGAAGAAAGAAGAATTTCACTCTCTTGTTGGAGATATTGATTTAGATATAGATTCACTTTTTTCAGAGGTGAAAAAATCTGTCAAAGAAGATGCTATAAAAAATAAAAAAATAAAAGAAACCGAAGAAAGACAGATTAAGGCACTTGAATCGTGGTTATATTCGGATTCTAATGACAAAAAAGATGAAGTATCTTCAGAAGAAGTTGCAAATGATATTCTTGAAGAAGAATTAATTAATTCAGATGTATCTCCAGAAAATGATACTTCAGAAGTAGAAGAAGTAGAAGAAGTATCAGTTGAAATTGAAGAAAAGGACTCTAAAGATTCTGAGGAGGTAAGAGAAGAGGATAATTATATTGATGATGCATTAAGAGTATTAGAAACAATTAAAACAAAGGAGGAAGTACAGGAACAAACAAGTGACCCTGAAATTATCAAAATTCGTAGAGAACTTGAATATTTAAAAAATCTTGTCAGTATGCAAGGTGGTGGAGGTGAAGTAAGACTTGAGTTTCTTGATGATGTAGACAGAGATTCTGCTAAGGTTGATGGAAAAGTATTATCTTATCAAGCATCGACAGGTAAATTTGTTGGTGTTACTGCAGGTGTAGGTGGTGGTGGTGTTGGTGGTGTTGGACTATCAACAACAGGAATATCTACTGCTTTTGGACTTCATATTGATCCAGTTGGATCTGGCACTACATTTAGTGAAAATTTAGTTGTCATTGGTGATGCTAGAATAACTGGTATTCTCACAATTGGCACAGAGTCAATAACACTTGACTCAAATGATAATTCTATCGAATTTGATGATGTAAAAATAAGAAGGGATCACTCTTCAGGTGATATTAGATTTTTAGGATCTGATGGAAATCTAAGAAAGATTATTGCAAGTGAGGTATCAATTGGAGCTGGTTCTACCGCTATTGTTATGACAAATAGAGGTGGTACTATTAAATTTGTGAAAGATGCTGAGAGTGATGAGGAAATGTCTGTTGGTATAGGAACCACAGCATCAATTAATACTATAGGTATTATCACGGCAACGAGATTTTTTGCAGGTCTGACGGAAGTAATAAATAGTTCAGGTGAGTTTGTAGGTAAATCTTTTGCTGCTAATGTTGACGGAGGACTCCCCAGTTCAGTTTATGGAGGCATTCCTGTGATTGACGGAGGGGGTGTATAATGGCACAAATAATACAACTAAGAAGAGGAGCCACCAGTGAATGGGAGAGCACTAACCCCGTATTAGCACAAGGTGAGTTGGGGGTAGACCTAACTTTAGGTAGATTTAAAATTGGAAATGGCGTAAATACATGGAATACTACAAGTTATAGCGCAGTATTTGATGTAATAATTCAATCTCAGACAGGAGATTTAGTTTTTCCTACTTTTGCATCTGCTGCGGGTGTATCGTCGATTGGAATATCTACAGAGGGAATTGTATTTTCTCCCTCGTCTGGTAATTTAGGAATTGGCACCACTAATCCAAGTTCCAGATTAACAATTTCTGGTGATGCAAATATTACTGGAATCATAACTGCAACAGATTTTAACTCTGCCTCTGATATAAAATTAAAAGATAATGTAAAAACCATTGAAGACCCTATTTCAAAAATAATCAAGATTGATGGAGTATCATTTGATTGGAAAGATACCAAAAGATCCTCAATGGGAGTTATTGCTCAAAATATAGAAACAGTTCTTCCAGAATTAGTTACTGATGGAGATACTAAAACTGTAAATTATAATGGTATTACAGGACTACTAATTGAGTGTATTAAATCTCAGCAAGAGCAAATCAACGCATTAAATAAAAGACTAGATGAATTGACTAAATAAATGTGTATTACCTAGTGGAAACACGAAGACGGTAGATGGCAATTAAAATTTCTAATTCTACTATCATTGACGATGGTAGAAATATCGTAAACGCTGGTATAGTTACTGCACAGGAATATTTTGGAGACGCATCAAATCTCTCTAAAACTGGTCCATTAGTAAAAAGTGTTTTATATGTTGCAAAAAACGGAAACGACGCAAACCCAGGAACAAGACTTTCAGAACCAAAAGCGACAATTAAGTCAGCAGTCGCAGCAGCTACAACAGCAGCAACAACAGCGGGAACTGTTATTAAAGTTAGTGCTGGGACTTATGTAGAAGATAATCCTATAAAATTACCACCTCAAATCAGTATAGACGGAGATAGTTTAAGAGAAGTATCAGTAGTACCATTAAATGCAGATGAAGATTTATTTTATGTAGCCCCTGGTGATTACATTGGGGATATATCTTTTACTGGCACCATGAATGCCGGTAAAGCAATATTTGCATTCGACCCAGATATTCCCAGATATTCGGCACAATCACCATACGTTCGTAACTGTACTAATTTTGTCACTAATAGTATTGGTATGAAAATTGACGGCAATGCTGTCATTGGACCATTCAAAAGTATGGTTGTTGATTCCTACACTCAATACAATGCAAACGGTATTGGTGTTTCCATAACTAATGAAGGATATGCCCAGTTAGTTTCCATTTTCACTATCAATCCAGATATTTCAATTTTTACTGGAAGTGGTGGTCAATGTGATTTAACTAACTCTAACTCATCGTTTGGTAACTTTGGTCTAATTTCCGATGGTGTTGGACCGACTCAATATACTGGAATTATTACCACTGCTGCCAGTGCCGATTCCTCTGTATTTGATGTTAAACTAACTAGTCCAGTTTTAAGTGTAAAATCAGCAGAATATGACAGCACGAGTGGATTATTAACAACAACCACGTATACTCCTCATGGATTTACCGTTGGCATGGGGGTTACACTTGCAAAGTATGGTTTTACTTGCCCAAACAGTTCTTATGTACATCAATTTGTAAGCGCAGTTCCTGGATCTGTTACTGTAGTAGGTGTGGGAACTACAACTCCAACAGCTGCAACTTATAATGATAATAATGGTGAACTTGTATTAACAATAGCTAATCACGGATTATCTGCTGCATCATCTCATACAATTTCAACATCTACGTATAATCCAAGCACAGGAATATTAAATTCAACAGTTAATAATCATGGATTTACTGGATTCACAACACACACCGCCGAATCTGGCACTTTATACAACCCCGTAACTGGAATCGCCACAATTACAGTTAGTAATCATGGATTTTCTATTGGTGAAAGAATTAAATTAGATGATGGGTCTTTGACTTTTACACCAACAGTTTCAGTTAGTAATAAATATAGATCAATTCTAAGTACAACTACAAATACTTTTACTATTGACGTTGGAACATCATCAAATACTGGAATACATACGTTTGTTTCTGGTACTGCAGGTGGAATTAAAAAAGCAAATGACCATGTAAAAATTCTTGATGGATCTTTAGTTTTTACTTGTGCTAAAGACAATAATGCAACACAACATCCATATCCAAGAATGACCGACCCCATTTCAAATAAATGGGTTGCAATAGGAAATACCACAGCAAACACTTTTGAATTAGACGTTGGTGTATCAAGAGATACTTCTACGCATAGTTTTATCTCTGGAGCTACTGATAGTCTTCTAAAAGCAAATAGTCTGATCGGCATTGCTACAAATGGAATAGTATTCTCTTGCTCTAAAGATAATTACGTAACAAATCATCCATATCCAAGACCAACTGACCCCGCTGCTGGAGAAGTTCTGGGTGTTGAATCTACGACTACAAATACATTCATGGTCAATGTAGGAGTTTCAACGAGAGATACATTTCCTTCAGGAAATAATGGTTATGTATTTACTGTGAATGAAGTTGTAGGACTCAATACCTTCACCACTTTTGTTGGTCCAAATGACAGAATACATAATTATGTCTCTGGTGGTAACGCACAGATAAATTATGTCAGACCATATGATGGACAAGTAGTTTATCTTGATGAAGAATATAAGAGTGTTAAGAAAATTACCATATCTAGTGGTGGTTCTGGATATACAAGTCCTCCAACGATAACAATTGGATCTCCATCGGAATCATGGGGAATTCCGGCAACTGCTGTTGCTCAGATTAGTAATGGTGCTGTTACAACTGTTGATATCGTTTCCAGTGGTCGAGGATACACTTCTGCTCCATCTATTTCAATAACATCTCCAGAGTCTGGAACAACAGCATCACTTTCATTAGAAGTAGGAACTGACTTTTTTGTAGTGCAAAGTGCCACTGAAATATCAAGTGGAATTAGCACTGTGACGTTCACTGAAAACGTTCCATTTGCAGTTGGTGTTGGTACAACAGTTCCTTTCTTTAAACAAAGTAGAATATTAGCATCGTCCCATTCATTTGAATATATAGGATCAGGAATAGATTTAATCAAGTCTATACCAGCTAGAGGTGGTGTTGCAATTCCAGAGAATGAAGTTGCTGATAGAAATGGAGGATTAACCATATTTACTAGCACGGATCAGGCAGGAAACTTTAAAATTGGTGATGGTGTTATTATAAATCAACAGACAGGAACAGTTTCTGGTGACTCTTATACTAGGAGTTTGTTTTCAACCTTGACACCATTTATTCTAGCATTAGGAGGAGATTAAAAAATGGCATTAAAGTTAAACGTATTTCAAACTGTAACCGAAGTAGTTGGTACAAGTCCTGTTGGGATTTACACCGCACCAGTCGGATATACTGGTGTAGTTCTACTTGCTCAATGTGCAAATATAGGAAGCAATTCTCATACCATATCATTTTCTCATCAAAGAGGAAATGTTGGATCTGCTGTGACCACAGAGATATTGAAAGATTTTGCGATACCAGGAAATGATACAGCAAATCTCTTACCAGGTAAATTAGTCTTAGAAAGTGGCGATGTTCTGGTTCTATCTGGAAACAATGGAACTAATTTAAAATTCATTGGAAGTATTCTAGAAACTCTGAACTAAAATGGCAAAGTTAGTAAGTGGCAGACAACCAAAATTAAAGTTAGGTGTAAAATCCTTTACTGAAGATAAAACTGTTCTTGAGGTAACAGGAAATATTGGCATTGGTACAACAAATGCCAAATCTGATTTGGATATAGTTGGCAATCAAAATATAACTGGAATTATTACTGCTGGATCAGTTGTAACTGATATTTTATCAGTATCGGGTGTAGTTACATTCACCAATAATATTGATGCTAATGGAGATCTAGATGTAGATGGACATACTGAACTTGATGATGTAAATATATCTGGTGTATCAACTTTTGCTGGTAGTATAGATGCTAATGGCGACTTAGATGTAGACGGTAGAACGGAATTAGATATCACTAACATTAGTGAAACTTTAAATGTTGTCGGTGTTTCTACATTTGTTGGTTTAGGTACTTTTAAAAATAACTTATTTGTAAATGAAAATGTATCTGTTGCTGGTTCCGTAACAGCTGATAGACTTTTTAGTAGAGTATTTGGAGAATTTCAAGGAACCTCTGTAACTGCAGATACTGTAGTTGGAACATCTTTATCCATATCAGGAATTTCTACATTTTTTGATGTTGGAATTAGTGGTATTACAACAACTAATAATCTACAGGTTAATGGTATTTCCACGTTTGTAGGATTTTCTACATTTAATTCAAATGTATACCTTGCAGGAATTTCTTCAGTTGGAACTGCAATTACAATGTATCCATCAACGGGTATTGTAAGTGCTACATCTTTTCACGGAAATTTAGTAGGTACTGCAGACTCCACGACTAACATTCCTAACTTAACCGGTGATATTACTTCAGATAATACAGCAACTACTTTAGCAACAGTTAATAGTAATACAGGAACCTTTGGGTCAAGTACAGCAATTCCTGCAATTACTGTTAACGAAAAGGGATTAATTACTGCTGCTACTACTAATTCTATTACTGTTGGTGATGGACAGTTGAATCTTGCAGTATCAGGAACCGGACTATCAGGATCTGCAACATTTACCGCAAATCAATCAACAGGTACTGATTCAACATTTACTGTAACATCAAATGCAACGAATGCAAATACCAATGGAACTATTGTAGCTCGCGATGGTTCTGGAAACTTTGCTGCGGGAACTATAACAGCAGCATTATCTGGAAATGCAACCTCAGCAACTACACTTGAGACCGCTAGAAATATTGGTGGAGTCTCCTTTGATGGATCTGCAAATATAAATCTACCTGGTGTTAATGCAACTGGTAATCAAGATACAACAGGTAATGCTGATACTGCAACTACACTTGAGACCGCTAGAAATATTGGTGGAGTCTCCTTTGATGGATCTGCAAATATAAATTTACCTGGTGTTAATGAGGCAGGAAATCAAAATACTAGTGGAACTGCTGCTGGATTAAGCGGAAGTCCTTCTATTACTGTAAATGCTGTTACTGCTTCTTCACTAGATGTAACAGATAAGTTCATAACAACTGGTGTCGGTGTATCTATTATTAATGGGTCTAATACAACTGCAACTATTGCCGGACCAGCAACATTAGTTATTGATCCAGATACCGTTGGGGATAATACGGGTGCTGTAAGGATTAAAGGTGATCTTTTTGTTGATGGCACTACGACTCAAATAAACTCTACAACAATCGAACTTGCGGATTTTATTGTTGGTATTGCGACTACTGCTACAACAGATAATTTAGCAGATGGTGCTGGTATTAAAATTGGACCAAATAATACTTTACTTTACGAAAATTCTACCACATCATTAAAATCAAGTGAGAATATTAATGTGTCCCAAGGTAAGGGTTACATGCTCAATGGAACCACGGTATTAAGTGGAACAACACTTGGTTCATCAATTGTAACTTCTTCACTAACAAGTCTAGGCACTATCACTACAGGTGTATGGCAAGGAACAGCAATTAATGATACTTATATTGGCACTATTGACAATGCCAATAAAGTTGCATTATCTTCAATCGATCTTGATGGTGGCACGGATATTGGTGCTGCATTGGCAGACGCAGATTTGTTTATAGTAGACGATGGTGCCGGAGGAACAAATAGAAAATCTGCATTATCTAGAATTCCAACATATGTCTTTGGTAAGGTATCTGGTGATGTTACGATTGCATCTAATGGAACAGCGTCAATAGGATCTGGAGTAATTGTAAATGATGACATAAGTGGTAGTGCCGCAATTGCAAATTCTAAATTAGAACACTCATCAGTTTCATTTGGAGGTATAAGTTTATCATTAGGAGGTTCTGATGCGACTCCAGCGTTTGACTTAACAGATGCAACCAATTATCCTACATCATCCTTATCGGGAACTATAACTAATGCACAATTAGCTGGTTCAATTGAAGATAGCAAACTAAATCAGATTACTACTGCTAACAAAATTGATATTGGATCCATTGATCTCGATGGTGCAACAGAGATGAATGCAGCATTAGTAGATGCGGATTTATTCTTAGTTGATGATGGCGGTAATGGAACAGAAAAATCTATGTTGGCATCACGTTTACCAACATATGTCTTTGGTAAGGTATCTGGTGATGTTACGATTGCATCTAATGGAACAGCGTCAATAGGATCTGGAGTAATTGTAAATGCTGATATAAGTAGTAGTGCTGCTATTGCAAATTCTAAGTTAGCAAACGATAGTGTTTCTTATGGTGGAGTATCACTAGATCTTGGTCAATCAGATGCAACACCAGCATTTGACCTAACCGATGCAATCAATTATCCTACATCATCCTTATCGGGAACCATAACTAATGCACAATTAGCTGGTTCAATTACTGACAGTAAACTAAATCAAATCACTACTGCAAATAAAATTGATATTGGATCCATTGATCTTGATGGGGGAACAGATATTGGTGCTAATTTAGCTGATGCAGACTTAATAATCGTAGATGACGGAGGAGGTGGGACGAATAGAAAATCTGCATTATCTAGAATTCCAACATATGTCTTTGGTAAGATATCTGGTGATGTTACGATTGCATCTAATGGGACAGCATCAATAGGATCTGGAGTAATCGTAGATGCTGATATAAGTGGCAGTGCTGCAATTGCTGATACAAAATTAGATACCATTTCTACTAGCGGAAAAGTTTCTAATAGTGCAACAACAGCAACAAATGCTAATACAGTTAGTGCTATAGTTGCAAGGGATTCATCTGGTAACTTTGCTGCGGGAACTATAACAGCAGCATTATCTGGAAATGCAACTTCAGCTACTACTCTTCAGAATGCAAGAACTATTGGTGGTGTTTCTTTCGATGGATCTGAAAATATAAATCTACCTGGTGTTAATGCAACTGGTAATCAAGATACAACAGGTAATGCTGATACTGCAACAACCGCAACTAATGCTACTCATGTAACTGTCACAGATAATGAAAATACAAATGAAGAAAATTTGATTACATTTGTGGAGAATGCAATAACATCTTCTGGAAATGTTGGATTGGAGATGGATGGTAATCTAACTTACAATCCTAGTAGTGGTACATTATCAGCAACAGCATTTTCTGGTGATGGTTCTGGAATAACAGGTATTAGTGCTCAGGTATCTGTTGGAGATGAAACATCAGATACAACTTGTTTCCCTTTATTTGCTACAAGTGCAACTGGAACACAAGATCTTAAATCAGCTGCATCTAAATTAACATATAAT
>Ga0099849_1000051_pt1 | contig 41066 bp, 21 predicted proteins | sample CB_VirMetaG_4_FD_78177 | JGI IMG/M metagenome (GOLD analysis project Ga0099849, IMG submission 78177) | Freshwater to marine saline gradient viral communities from Chesapeake Bay - CB_1508_1M Viral MetaG | ecosystem: Environmental > Aquatic > Marine > Coastal | place: USA: Chesapeake Bay... | reverse complement strand
TGTTGCACCTTGAGCAATACTAATAGTTCCCTCATTAGTTCCACTAGATCCAGATGTTGCAACAAATGCACGAAATACTCTGAAAAACTCAACACTACCAGCACCACCACCAACTGTTAGTGTTTCGGATACTTGATTATAATTATCATCAAGTCCTTCTACTGTTACAGTCCTTGCACCAGTTCCAGATGCAGAGTCATTACCATCAGTGCTTGTTACTGTAAGAACACCTGCAGATGTAAGGTAGGTATATAATCCACCACCATCCCAGATGGTTTCCATATTACCATCAACATCAAGATTTTCACCAAACTTGACGATGTGATAAGCACCACGAACTTTATCACGAGAAACATTTAGTTCCCATGCTTCATCCCAAAGATAATTTTTAAATGGCATATCAAATCCAGTCTAATTTTCCGGGATGATATCTTTTCGAACTGGTTATGTTTACGTTGCCAGTTTGCGCTGGATATACATTTTGTACGATTGCACCAGGATATTCATCTTGAAGTTGTTCAGATAATTCTTGATTAGAAAGTAAAGAATTAGCAGTAAACTCTAATCTATGTAGTGAACCATTCCACATTATATCTGCAGCATAACTCTCACCAACCTGCTGTGGTTCTTCAGGTTGAGAATTCATGTACAGATTTCCATTGAAGTCGCCAGAGATATTAATAGACTCTGACAAAAATTGATTGAAAGATTTCATCAGCAATTCCAAGCTCTAAGGGACTTATTGATTCTGCTATCTGGATCGTTAGCAGTTTTTGAAGAAGTGAGTTTCTTCTTCATTCCTTTCATTCGCGCACAAAAGCTCTTTCTACGAGGGTTCCCAACTTTTTTTGAAGGTGCCTTAAGATCGCTTCCTGGGTTCTCTCGCTCATACGACTTTCTACCTTTTTCGTTGAGTCCGCCTTTTTCACTTTTACCTGCCTTTTTTGTCCAAGCAGCACCTTCGGTTTGCATGTACATGTCATCATGCTTCTTCTTCTGAGTTGCTTTTGTTTGCAACTGAAGTTTCTGCCTGTTGATCATTAACTGCTTACGCTGAATCTGCTGCTTTCTTTGCTGAACCGAAGCATCAACTTCTGCTTCTTCGGTATGTAGCAAATGTTGCCCAGGTTCGTAATCACTCTTCATATATGAGAGCAATCTTGATCCAGGATAAACTTTTTCAATCTGAGCAGCGACTTCAGTTCTAGAAGGGATACCAGTTTGTGGGAAGAACATCTTGGTCATATAAGTCTTTCCTCTCCATGAGGAATATGCTTTGATGATTTGACCAGTTCTTCTTGGCAGACTTACTGCTTCCTTTACCAGAGATGGGCAAGAATCTTGTCTATGGACAGGACATTCTTTTCCTTTCTCTGTATGGTTGCATTCTGTCTCTTCTTTTTTCAGTTCATCTGCATCTTTTTTCAATTGCTTCGCAGCAATCATTGCACCTCTTGCTTTATGATATGCAGCTTTCTGACTCGAAGTCATATCCAAAGTTGATTTACTTCTCTCAATGGAAGACTGCATCCTTTCTTTGGGAGTCGCAACTTCATCAATCAATTTGAATTCTGATCTCCAATCTGAGAATTCAAACTCTTCTTTCTTGGTTTTGTTTCCCCAGTTCTTAGCACCAACTTTACGGCACTTTACCAATGCACCAGAAGCATATGCAGAAGGCCATACGGAATAGCGCGACTTGACCTTACGGTAACAAGCGTCTTTCTCTCCCGCTTTTTCGAGAACGGTTTCTTCGGTCTTCACGTTAATTGCCTTCCCTTTTCTATCTGGATTTGGATCTTTACGATTTTTGCGACGGAACGCTGCCTCTTCCTCATCTTTAGAAAGATTGCGTTTCATCTTACTTGAACCACACTTAGGTTTTGTGGTTTGTCCTGGTTGTTTTGCACAGGGTTTTCCTGCATACTTTCCACCCAACTGAACCCAGCCAGGCTTGCCATCACTAGAGCGACTCTTGCCAAACCAGTCACGCAAAGAAGAATCACCACTTTTGTTGGCTTCACTGACATCACTTTCACCATTACCATTACCATTTTTCTTGGTCTCTTCAGTATCGTCTACTGAGTGACCATTTTCTTTGCGAAGCATTCCAGCAGGACCCACCACCTTAAATCCCTTAGGGATAGGTTTACACTTTTTATCAGTGTAACAGTAATAGTGTCCTTCCTTACACTTTGCCATGAAGATTATCTAGCGTATATCTATTTAGAAAAAAAGGGGACCCGAAGGCCCCCGAGGTTAAAACTTAATCAGTGACGAATCACTTCTTAAGTTCTGCGACTTCTGCGCTGAGTTCCTTAACAGCAGCAATCAGGACACCAACCAGACCGTTGTAGTTAACGGACTTGTGGTCGCCTTGTGCTACCAGTTCAGGAGCGACAGACTCAACGTTCTGTGCAGAGACACCCATAGATGCTCTACCATCAGCCTTCCAGTTCCATGTGATACCGTCAAGTCTGGAAATCATGTCCAGAGCGTTGTCGATAACATTGATGTTATCCTTCAGAGCGATGTCAGAAGTTGTGTTCAGGTCAGTACAGGTGACTGTTCCTGCGGTGAAGTTACCGGATCCGTCACGAGCAACGATTGCACCACCAGTGTTTGCTGATGTTGCGTTTGAAGTAACGGTGAAGGTCTGGTTACCTGAACCGTCATAGGAGACGGAACCGGAGAGACCTGTACCGGAAGTTGCACCAGTCAGGGTTCCAAGAGTACCACCCAGTGCTACACCAGAGATGGTGGAGTTTGCCAGGTAAGCATTAGCAATCGCAGTGCCCTGCCAAGTACCCGAAGAAATTGTTCCAACGGTTTCGAGGGAAGAATCAATGACTCCTGAACCAAGAGTGGTTGCGTTCAGAACCGAAGTTCCGCCGATATGATACTCCATACCGGAATCGAGATCCATGTGCTCCGAAGAGGTCCATGCATCGGTCGCGTCAACCCACATGAAGGTCTTATCTGTAGTGCCCATCAGGGTGATGCCACCCTGGTCAGCTCCAGCATCTGATGGAGAAGAAGTATCACCGAGGGTGATGTTCTTGTCATCTACACTAAGAGTTGTAGAGTTGATGGTAGTTGTAGTACCATTAACTGTCAGGTCACCACTGATTGTCAGTGAGGACAGAGTACCAACTGAAGTGATGTTAGGCTGCGATGCAGTCTGAACAGTACCAGTCAGGTTACCAGTTACGTTACCAGTTACGTCACCAGTCAGATCACCAGTTACGTTACCAGTTACGTCACCAGTCAGAGGAGCAGTGACTCCAGCGAAGGTTACGCTGTCGGTAGTTGCGAGATTCTGATCAACGTCACTCAGATCTTGTGCTGCAATCGTAATGTTTGCAGAACCGTCGAATGAGTTACCAGCAATTGTTCTAGCAGTTGCCAGAGTGGTTGCGGTGTCCGCATTACCTGTTACGTCACCAGTTACGTTACCGGTTACGTCACCAGTCAGGTTACCAGTTACGTTGCCAGTTACTGCACCAACGAATGAAGTTGCAGTTACAACGCCAGATACGTTAACGTCGGATACAACCAGACCACCAGCGATATTTGCACCACCATTAGCATCAACGATGCCAGCGAAGGTTGAAATACCTGCGATGTTCAGTGAGTTGAAATCGTTAGGTACGGCTCTTACAGCAGTTTCAATGGTTGCAGTTGTAGTAGCGTCAAGTGCGCTAATACCACTCAGAGTAGAAGTAACTACCCACTCAGAACCATTGTAGTTCAGGAGGTTGCCAGAAGCAGGAGAAGAGATCGTGACATCAGTCAGATCGTTCAGGCTGCTAACTGTTCCAGAACCAGTTGCGGTAGTGTTGTATGAAACGAATTCAACAACATCACCCAGGTATGCTGCTTCGTTCAGAGTTACAGATGTACCATTGGTTGCAACGAACTCAGAAGCGGCAAGTTTAACACCGTTAAGGTATACGTCAAGGAAGTTGACGTTGTAGTTTGTTGTGAATGCAGTCTGACCAGCAGTTGCGTTTACAACAGAAGATGTTCTCAGTGTTGGCAGAACATCGGAGATGGATGCCCAGGATACACCTGTACCAACGGTCTTGAGGATGTAACCATCCGTACCGGTTTGGCTGTTGGTATCTGACAGAGTTCCTGTCAGAGACATGTTGGTGAACGTCGAGATGCCAGAAGCAGCATTAACGTTACCGGTCAGAGGACCAGTTACACCACCAGTATGAGTACCTGTGCTGTCGCCAGTCAGGTTGCCAGTTACGTTACCTGTAACGTTACCAGTCAGATCGCCAGTTACGTCGCCGGTTACATCACCGGTCAGGTTACCTGTTACGTTACCAGTCAGAGCAGCAGTGATGGTTCCAGCAGCAAAGTTGCCAGATCCGTCTCTGAAGACCAGAGTGCTGTTTGTGTTCGCTGCGGTTGCGTTTGAAGTAACAGTGAAAGTACCGCCTTCAGCTGACAGAGAACCGCTCAGACCATTACCGGAAACTGCACCTTCGCCAACATAGTTGCCAGTGGTATCGCTACCCAGTGCAACAGAGTTTGCTTGGATTGTTGCAGCACCGTTAGATGCGATTACAACGTCTCCGCTGACCTTGTTGAATACGAAGTCAGAGATTCTTGAAGCGTCGGTTCTACGGTTTGTACCGTTACCGCCGTCATCAACCAGGAACTCGTCTCCATCAGAAAGAGCACCACCGATATCGGTTGCGCCATCGATGTCAACAGAAGCAGCAGCAACAACAACGTTTTGACTCAGTGCAGTTGCGCTGAGGATCTCAGTGTTTGCTACCTTGAGAACTTTGCCTGATGCCAGGTTGATGTTCTCAGAAGAACCGAAGTTGTCTCCAGTTGCTTCGAACTGGAAGGTCTTGTTACCGTCGCCAGACTGAACAGTGAAACCACCACCATCAGCAGCTGCGTCGTTAGCAGCACCGTCAGCAACCATGATGTTGAGGTCATCGATCGTAACAGACGTGCTGTTAACGATTGTCTGAGTACCATCAACTTGCAGGTTACCAGCAATGACGACTGTACCTGTGTTGTCACCAACACCAGCAGGGTCCAGAGTCAGAGTTGAAGGACCAGAGATCGTGCTAGTGGTAACACGGATTGCTGAACCTTCTGCACCTGTATGGAATGCAGTTGCGGTTGAAACTCCAGATGCGGTGAAACCGGTTGAATCAACGTAATCGTTGAGGTTCAGGGTTACGCCGTTAGAAGAAGCTGAGGATGTGAGGTTTGTACCACCAGAGATGCTCAGTGATTCGGTCAGAAGATCGATGTCCTCAGAACCAGAATCGCCAGTTACGGTAAGAGCAGTACCAACGGAAGCAGTGCTTACTGCAGTCAGACGACCCTTAGCATCAACGGTGATAACAGGGATTGATGTAGTTGAACCGTAAGATCCAGCAGATACACCAGAGTTTGCCAGAGTCAATGCCAGGTCAACGTTGCCTGATCCATCGAAGCCAACAGCAGCAGCAGTTGCATCACCAGATGCACTGAAGTCGCGAGATGTTGCAAGTGCAGTTGCAGTTGCAGCGTTACCAGAAGTATCCTGGTTACCAGTTGCGTTTACACCGGGAAGGTTGATGTTAGCTGAACCATCGAAGGATACACCACCGATTGTTCTAGCGGTTTCCAGAGCAGTTGCAGTTGCAGCATTACCGGAAGTATTCTGGTTACCTGCGGTGTTAACACCAGGCAGATCGATGTTTGCAGAACCGTTGAAGGATACACCACCGATTGTTCTAGCATTCTGAAGAATGGTAGCAGAAGCAGCGTTACCAGAAGTATCCTGGTTACCAGTTGCGTTTACACCAGGCAGATCGATGTTCTGAGAACCGTCGAAGGATACACCACCGATTGTTCTAGGAGTTGCCAGAGCAGTTGCTGTAGCAGCGTTACCAGAAGTATCCTGGTTACCAGTTGCGTTTACACCTGGGAGGTTGATGTCAGATGAACCATCGAAGGATACACCACCGATGTTTCTAGCGGTTGCAAGTGCAGTTGCAGTTGCAGCGTTACCAGAAGTATCCTGGTTACCAGTTGTATCTACACCAGGAAGACTGATGTTTGCGGAACCATCGAAGGATACACCACCGATTGTTCTAGCGGTTGCCAGAGCAGTTGCTGTATCAGCGTTACCTGTTACGTCACCAGTTACGTCACCAGTCAGATTAGCAGTTACGCTAGTCAGAGTGATGTTTGAATCCAGTGCGAGTGAAACACCGTTCGACGCTGCGGTCGATGTGATGTTTGAACCACCTGTGATTGCCAGTGATTCTGTAAGCAGGTTGATGTCTTCAGAACCTGAGTCACCAGTTACGGTCAGACCACTACCAACAGCAGCGGTTGAAGCACTAGTGATACGTCCCTTAGCATCAACAGTGATGACAGGGATTGCTGAAGTTGAACCGTAAGATCCAGCAGATACGCCTGAGTTTGACAGGTCAAGAGTTACGGCTGCAGTTTCTGATCCAGAACCTGAAACTGTGATGTTGGAGTTACCAGCATCAGCGACAGTTGCAACGTAGTTTCCAGTTGTATCGTTTCCGAGAGCAACGGAGTTTGATTGAATTGTCGCAGCAATGGTTGCGTTAGCAGAACCATCGAAGGAAACAGAACCAGCAACATCGCCACTCAGTGCGATTGTTCTAGCAGTTGCCAGAGTAGTTGCGGTGTCTGCATTACCTGTTACGTCACCAACGAATCCGCCGGTTGCAGTAACAATACCTGAAGCAGCAACGTTAGCGATGGTCAGTGAGTTTGCACTCAGGACCTCGGTGTTGTTGACCTTCAGTACTTTACCTGTTGCCAGGTTGATGTTTTCGGATGAACCGAAGTTGTCACCAGTTGCTTGGAACTGGAATGTCTTATCGCCGTCACCAGAGTTAACGGTAATACCAGCGCCATCAGCAGCTGCATCATTAGCAGCGCCATCAGCAACCTGAATATTCTTATCGTTAACTGTTACTGTTGTCGAGTTGATGATGGTTTGTGTACCATCAACTTGAAGGTCACCAGCAATGACAACCGTACCTGTGTTGTCACCAACACCAGCAGGGTCAATGGTCAGAGTTGCGGGACCAGAAATCGTGTTAGAAGTAACGCGAATTGCTGAACCTTCTGCACCAGTGTTGAACTGGGAACCAGTTACTGCACCAGAAGCAGTCAGAGTTGTCAGGCTGACGTTAGGATCCAGAGCAACTGAAACTCCGTTAGAAGCAGCAGTTGTGGTTACGTTTGTGCCACCAGAGATAGACAGAGACTCGTTCAGAAGATTGATATCTTCAGAACCCGAATCACCAGTTACTGTCAGTGCAGTACCGACAGAAGCGGTTGAAACAGCGGTCAAACGACCCTTAGCATCAACGGTAATAACAGGAATTTCGGTCTGTGAACCATAAGATGCTGCGGTTACGCCTGAATCTGCAAGATCCAGAGTGACTGCTGCGGTCTCAGAACCAGAACCTGAAACGGTGATTCTACCTGAACCAGCGTCAGCAACCGTTGCAACGTAATTACCAGTGGTATCCGTGCCCATGGCAACGGAGTTTGCTGCAATTGTTGCTGCGATTGTAGCGTTTGCTGATCCGTCAAACGATGCAGAACCTGTAACGTCTCCACTCAGAGCAATAGTTCTAGCAGATGCCAGAGTAGTTGCTGTGTCAGCGTTACCTGTTACGTCACCAGTCAGATCTGCGGTAATAGTGCCAGCGGCAAAGTTACCAGATCCGTCTCTGAAGACGCCGGTTGATGCGGTGTTTGCTGCAGTTGCGTTTGAAGTAACGGTGAAAGTACCACCTTCTGCTGAAAGTGATCCAGAAAGACCATTACCAGAAACAGCACCTTCGCCAACATAGTTGCCGGTGGTGTCGCTTCCAAGTGCAACCGAATTTGGTTGGATTGTAGCGGCGATGGTTGCGTTAGCAGAACCATCGAATGATGCTGAACCACTCAGATCTCCAGAGAGTCCGATAGTTCTTGATGTTGCCAGTGCAGTAGCGGTATCAGCATTACCTGTTACATCACCTGTAACATTACCAGTCAGGTCACCTGTTACGTCTCCGGTTACGTTACCAGTTACGTTGCCGGTCAAAGGACCAACAAATCCAGATGCTGTAGTAATACCTGTGATGCGAACATCACCGACTACTGTGAACTTAGAATCTGGGAAGGCAGTACCAATACCCAGTTTTGTGGAGCTAGATGTGGACGTAAGTCCGATATAATTCGCAGATGCATCGAGCTCCAGGAACGATGCAAACTGTGACAGTTCTCTATTGAACGCCATGTGAGTCTGTAAAAGTGTACATTATGACCGTCATCGTCTTTCCTCCGAAAGACTAGGCTCACATCAATTATTTAGAAAGTGCTAAGAGCGACTCTCTTCCAACTGTTCGTTGCAATACAGACGTATAAGTAGTCAGAATCGTATGCTTGCTGTCCTGCGATTCCGTTACTACTAGAGGTAGATGGTGGTGTATGTAAAATATTTGGTGCAGCACCTGTAGATGATGGTGAGAAAGCATGGAAGTCTACAACTTCCCCTCCATACATCTCTTCATTTAAAATGACAAGAGATCCACTAGATGCTGTAAAGTCTGATGGTGCTAGTTTTACACCATTGACATATACGTCAAGAAGACCAGCGGTGTAGTTTATAGCGAATCTATCAGTTCCTGCTGTGGCAACAGTTGATGATCCAGAACGAATAGATGCTGCTGACGACCAGGTGACACCAGTTCCTGTAGAAACAAGATATTGCCCATTTGTTCCGGTGCTACTCGCTGCACTAACAGAACCAGTGAGAACAACATTTGAAAATGTTGCAATACCAGATATGTTTAGATTTCGACCTGTTACCTCATCGTAAACAAGATCGCCCGATACATTCAGGTTTCCGCCAACACTAAGGTCAGTAGAAATCGAAGCATCACCGAAAACGGTTAATTTTTCTGTGACAGAATCCGTGCCAACACCAACGGAGTTGTCATAATAGACCGCTGTCCTCCCATAGGTTTCTTTCCAGGGAGTAAGCGAAGCAACAGTTGTCCCAATGCCGACACCACCAGTGTCAACTTGAGCAAATAGTTGTCCGTCGTAAGTGTTGAGACCTAACTCACCTAAAGGTAGCTGAGTCCGTGTGGGTCGCTTGCCAGGGACAGCCGACCTTTTGATCTTGATATTTGGATTTGCCATCAGGTCAAATTAACATTTTCGGTATATACCGTAGACTCCTATAGAGATAGGAGTTTAATCATAATGATATTTAGGTAATTAATACGTGTCTGCTTTTGCGTCTTCTTCGTATTTTTTCAAACGCTCAAGCAGTTCACGTATTTGAGTATTCGCTTGTTCTAATTTAGTTTCAGCGACCACGAGTTGTGTGAATAAATCCATGGTTCGTTTTTGATATGTATTCAGTAGATACTTAAGATCAGTTTCACTTGCCATTAATTATCAGAATGTACCTGCATCAATAGTTATGTTCTCAAGAGAACGGGTTGATCCGGTGCAAGAAATGACTTGAGATGATCCTGCACAATCGTTGAGGAACAGTGATCCGATTTCAAGTGTACCGTACTCGCTTGCAGTCAGAACACCTGTGTTCTCACTGACTTCGTTAGCAAGAACAATTCTTCCTACGCTTTCATCCCAATAAACAGCAGCCTTCTTAGCACTACCATCATAGTAGTTAAGCAGAAGACCTAAGTCGATATTGAGGTCTGAAGATGGTGCGCTACCATCAACCATTCCAACTTCAATCAGAGCGTCTTCAACGGTCAATGAAGTTGTATTGACTTGAGTTGTGGAACCATTAACGAACAGGTTTCCACTAACTGTCAGGTTGTTTCCAATGGTAACGTTGTTTGGAAGACCAACTGTCAGAGTTTGTCCTGATGCTGAAGTCTCAATCTCATTTGCTGTACCAGCAATCGTAAGAGACTGACTGTCAAGATCAACTGCACCAGTTCCAGAATCTCCAGCAAAGTCGAGATCTTGTGCTGTTACTTGAGCATCAACATATGCCTTAATTGACTGCTGAGTTGCCAATGCATCAGCACGATCCGATGTCAGACCATCTTCATCGAGAATAGCGGTGACTCCAGCACCACTTACTGTCAGACTATTGGTTGTTACATTACCATTAAATGATGCTGCCGTAACAATGCCAGAGAGAGTTACGTTCTTCCATCTCTTAGCACCTGATCCAAGGTTATGTGTATCGTCATCAGTTGGAATCAGACTTGACCCAAATTCACCACCAACTGTGATGGTATCGGTGTCTGCATCACCAAGTCCGATTGCTCCACCTTTGAAGGTTACAACTCCGACAAACTCAGAGTAACCAATTACGTGTAGATTTCCTCCAACAGTGGTGTTGGATGCGATACCAAGACCACCATCAATCTGAACAGCACCACTATCAACGTTTCCAAGTTCGTTATCTACAACAGCGGTAAACGTCGTTATACCACCAAGATCAGACTTATTAACCCAAGAAAGATTTCCAGATCCATCATTGGAAAGAACCTGGTTTGCAGATCCTTGAGAATCGGGGAAATAGTATGTGACAATACCAGCGAGTCTTGCTGGCGATGCGAGAGTAATATAATTTGATCCGTTATCTGTTCCTTCTACAAGATTGACACCACTACCAGTGGTTCCAGTATTTCTTGTCCAGAATCTATTTGAACCAACAAATTTATTAGCAGAAGTTGTTGAGTCGATACCGACATAGAGATCGTAACTGTCGGTAGTAAATCCTGGTTCGCCAGCCCTCAAACCAGGCAGGTTAGTCAGTACGCCTCTTTTAAACTGAATGACTGGTGCAGGCATCTTATTACATATAAAATTATGCTTTTACTATTTAGATCAAAAAGATCCTGCATCCATATCGATACGATCGTCGAGATCTGTATCCAATTGATCCAAGAAATCGCTTGGCAGACCAGGACCATCTGTCATAGTGGTTGCATCACTCAAGACTTTATCTGGGTTCACCAATTCAAATTTTTGAGTTCTAATATTATACTGAACCACATACTTATCCTTTCCGGATAAGTTTGACGTGTCTACGTCTGCTAAATCTGCGAAATTTTCTGCCACGACAGTTCTTGCAACGGAAACGCTATAACTAAAGTCTGTGCTTTTATTTTGATCAGATTCTGGTGCAATTCTTGCCTGAACCTGACTGGTTCTATCTCTTGTTACTCTAAGTTCTGCCATCAGAGATTGCCTGGGGTGACTATTGCTTGACCTTCAATAACTCTAGTTTTTTTATTACTGGAGTCAGTGACTAGAATGTCATAATAATATCTACCTGGGTCCAATTCTGATGTAATAGTATTCGCTAGAGATACCTGAATTTTTCCAGTAGATGCGATCAAACTGGTAGACATACTGCTAGATGACGATGCTCCAGGATACTTTTTAACTTTTGCTACAGCAGATGCTCCGGTCAGATTATAAACGGATCCATCACTATTAGTAATAGTGTAGGTGGTAGCAAAATCAGCACCCTGTTCAATTTGAATGTTTACTGTAGGTACTGCCATGGAACTTTTTTAACTATTTATCCTCTTCTTTATTCATGTCCTTTAGCATTTTTGCTAAGTCAGCTGTGCTACCAACAAATAATGCGTTATTGACTGTAGATGGTCCTTTCTGCTGCTTCTCTTCCTCAACATCTTTGAGTTTTTGTTGAAGTAGCATAAGTTTATCGGTTGCATCAGCAACGTTCTTAATCAACTGCCCAGCAACTTCATATGCTCTGGGCATCTCACTCTCCTGAGCAAGTTCTAAAATTCCGTTTAGTGCCTCTTGCCCCTTTTCGATAATTGAATATAAGTTTCCTCTTGTGTAATCATAATCTTTTCTGATATCATCAGAAACTCTATCTGCGGCATCAATTTTTTTCACAATATCAGTATTAGATGCAGGAACAATATCTGCATCCACATTGAATTCATCATTTAACTTATCAAATTTTTTGGTCATAATCCATTAAATCCAAAGTCATCACCCGCTTCAATCAACGCATTATCTGCAGCGTCAATCTTGAATACACCTTCACCAAGAACATGTTCTGCGGCGATTGAAGTGTCTTGACCACGCTTTACAGTCAGAACATTACCAGTTTTCTTGGTGACATACATTTCTTCTTGACCGATATAGATGTATGTGTTTTCAGGAATGTCGGTTGCATCTGCCACTTCAACAGATGTCTCTGTCTTAGTAAGATTTTCTGCTAATGTAGTTGAAGCATCACCAGTATAGTTTTTGGTTGCTCTTGGTTCTACACTGTAAGAAAGATCTCTTGTTTGTGTAGTGCTTTGTCCGCCAGCAGTATATCCAACAGTAACCTTTTTGATAACGTCCTTGGATACGTCTGCAACAGGTCCGTAAAGATAAGTCTTAGCTGTGAATCTAAGTGTATAGATGAGTGCTCTACGAGTATCAAAATTGCCCTCGTAGTTGTCTGTCATCGTGATACCTTCGAAGATGACAGGGATATCTCTTTTCTCTCCAATCACACTAACGAGATTTACTGAAAGATTATAGTGTGGTTGGAAATATGGTAAAATTTGTTCAACAATTTGAAGCATGTCGTCGTTGATCTTTGTATAGATCGCCAACTCAAATGCCATATTATATGGAACTGGCATGAAGACTTTTCTAATCGCCTTCTTATCAGACGCCAGAGAAGTTGTAAATGTCTGAGTTGTGCTTACTTTACGACTCGTGTCATAAGTAAGAGATGTAAACTCAAACGACATCCTGGGCAATGACATCTGAACTGGTTTGCTCAGATCTGGTGATTGCTCCAGTCTCGCCAAAAACTTTTGTGTAGGACCATATGCAAGAGGAACCTTGATGACGTTATAGTCATCTCCCGATTCATCTTTATGTTTAATTTGGAGATTGTTGAAGAGAGTTCCAAATGAAACAATCGTGTTCCTCAAAATCTCGTGATAATAATATTCAAACATTTTGAATCCTACACGATTTAGTTATTTATGGCGTACCAAATGGGTTTGTCTCTGAGAAATCCAGAATTGCATCAGCTTCTGTCTCGATAGTATCGTTGTCTGCATATGGATCAACAATATCATCAATATTATAAGACTTAATTCTATACTCAGCACTAGATGCTGCACCTACAATTACGTCACCAGCGACAAAAGTTCCATCAATTCTGTATACGTCAAGAGTTGTTCCGTCCCAAGTCTTAACTAATGCAGTTGTACCACTAATATTTCCTGTGACAGTTTCATTCTTAAAGTAAGTTCCGGTTCCAACATTACTGTTGCCCTGGTTCGGATCTCCAATTGTAATGGTTGGTGTTCCGGTATATCCAGATCCACCATCTCTAAGGAGAATAGAAGTAACAACACCGGCACTATTGATATATGCAGATGCTACTGCTTGAGCACCTCCACCGCCAGGAGCAGCGATTGTAACGACTGGTGGAGTTGCATATCCAGCTCCACCATCACTAACTGTAATCGATCTGATTACACCATCAGCGATTGTTGTGGTTGCTGCTACACCAACTCCTTCCCCACCAACAAATACAATGTTCGGTGCTACAGTATATCCAGCACCAGTATTAGAAAACTCTACACCTTGAACTTTATAGTTTCCTTGAGAAACTCCATTGCAATTTACAAGTCCACCAATCAATGTTGCAATACCTACAGCAGTGTTTGCTGGTGTAGGTGCAGAAGAAATAGCAACTCTTGGTCTTGTGACAAAATTGTTTCCTCTATTGAGGATAGTTACCTTTCTAACACCACCATCTGCAGTAATTGATGTGGCAGATGCAGTTGTTCCGAGACCAACCATAACGAGAGATTGTGTGTATCCCTCATTATCAATAGTATCATCAATCTCAGCAATACCAGTATTGAGTTCTTCGGACTGAGGTCTGAAGAGTTCACACTTCAGTTTGTAAACATAATTCTTTTTGAGTTGATAGAAAGGATCTGCATCCTCTACAAACTTAACTTCAAAGATACGATCGCCCAAAGGGAAATAAACCAAGTCACCTTCTCTTGGTCTATTTGGATCTAAGTTTGCGAGATCTCCAATATAAAGTTCAAATCTCTCTCTTGAGATTGTAAGGTTTAACTCTGTAGTTGGAGTAATACCAAACTTACTCAGAAGAGTTCCTTGACCCTCATAACCATCAAAATTGTCAACATATGCTTCAAGAGGATATGCAGAATCAAACTTAGATTCGATAACCTCTTTGATGACTGTTCCCTGAGTGACAAATTCTCTAGGAATATAATGACACTCAACTCCATACATGCGGAGTTGTTCGTTAATTAGATCTTGTACAAGACCTTGCTCTGTTGGTGAGCCCTGTAAAAAGAATGGATTAAGTGTCATAGCATCAACCGATCATATCCATTGGTGGAAGTTCATATGTATTTGACATCTGCTCTCGAATTACTTCGAGGTCTTTCTCCGCATCGTCATACATTTGTCTGCCGTTGAGTTCAACGCCACCAGGAAGTTTAACTCCAGTAAACTTCATCATGTTGAGTCCCCACTGACGCTTAATCAATGCTGTCAGATATGGTTTGATAAAAGAGTCGTTCCAGACTCTGGAATAATCATTTGCATCGACTGTTCTATAGCAATCAATGACAATAAAATGTCCTTCAGTAACTGAACCCCAGTCGATGTCGAGGTAAAGTCTGTCTTGTCTTTGATTGAATCTAATTTGCTTATCAGTATTGAGCAAGAAATCAAGATCTTCTAGATAAGTCTTGGTCATTGCATAGGTCAACATTTCTGTTGAACCCCAGTAGTAAATGTCATTCAGGAACATCTGATACTTGACACTAAACATATTGTTAGTGACAGTATTTGCTCCGTCAAATTTAAAAATTTTATTTACGCCTATAACTGAGGGTGGAACTGGTAAGTAGTTTCCGTTCTCTTCAAATTTAAATGAAGTGCTATTTCCTACGCTATGGGAAACTGTAGTTGTTGTGATTCCAACTCCACCCGAACCTGCCTTTCCACGGGCAATATCATCTGCTGTGAGTTGATACTTCAGATACGTTTGATAAACGCCATCGAAGTGTCTCTCGTAGAAATACTGTAAAGCATCATCCACAAGATCATCAATCTGCTCGTCGGCAACATTGACCTCCAGAACAGGAGCGCCTAGTCTCCTTTTGCAGTAATCAATTAACCCCTGTCTAGTGCTAGGCTGTGCCATCGATAACCTTCAGAACTTCTTGCTGCTTTAGATATAATTTTGCATATGACTTGGCAATATTCCGTACCAGGTCAATATCACCTATAGTATCTATATCGCGAGAAATCTTCTCATATGAGAAAGACTTACCCATCGATGCGAGTTCAATCTTGTCTGGATCCATCATTGATTAGACTCCTTAGTAGTTGTTTGAGTTCTTCAATATCCGATTTCAGTTTAGTCAAATCTTCCTCCATGTCAAGAACTCTAAGATTTTCTTCGTCTCTCTTAGATTTCATCCGAAGATAGTTTTGATATTCCGAAACATTATTATTGATTATAGCATTGGTGGACTGATCTCGGACCAGCCCACTATAACCTTCAACTTCAACTTTTTTTGACATATGTTATACCTTATGCAAGAGCAATGACTCGGAAATCTTGAACTCTTGGTGGATGCGCTTGATCAGTACCGCTACCGACCAGTTTGATACTAAAGTATCTGAAGTCTGGCAGGTTATCCACCGTGAATGTGAGAGATCTGAAGTTCAGTTCTCTGCTCAGGTTTCCAAAGTTGTCAGACTTGGCAATCTTGGTATCTGAGAGTCCACTGTTCTTAGACGCATCAATTACATTTCCTGCAGCATCCTTATTATCATATCCTGGGAATGGATAGTAAAGCATCTCTTCACCAATATCATTGCTGATTGCATAAAGCATCTTAAGATCACTTTGTGTGTTTACGTATGCACTGACCATGACTCTAAGCGTTGTGGCTGGGAGTTCAAGTTCAATTGGGTTAGTTGCGTAAACAAAAGTATGTGGATCGTCAAGGATAGAAGATACTCTGTTATCCGCAGAGAAATCGGAGATTGGACTGTTGACTCTATTGGAAGAGAGAACCATACCAACTCTGTCGAGGTCAATGGCAGGAGACAGATAAGAGTTAGCAGTCTTCATAAGAACATTGACTTCAAATGACTTACTACCTGGCAACGTGCTAAGAGCAGCAGTCTCATTAGATCTTGCGGCAACAACTCTTGGTGATGACATGTAATTGTTGTCATTGAGATTGATTGGTTCAAATCCCATATCTAAGTATGCTTCTTCGTTACCATCAACGCTAGATCCGCTGACAGTTCTCAATGCTGCAGAAACAGATGTTTGAATTGGTGCAAACGTTTGAATGTTTGGTCTTACCAATTCGAATGGAATATTTTGTGTTGCATAAGCATCACTACCACCTGTTGCCTTAGTCTCGGTAATGTAGAGAGGAGCAAAAACTCCTGAAGTGCTTCTGTCAATAAGTCCCTCTGGAAGAGATACACCATCTCCCGAAGGATCAATCTTCAGATAATAGTAATCAAGATCAAACTGTTTAGTTGATGCGAAAGATACATCTTGTAGAGTGTGTTGCTTGTTAATTCTTCTAAGTGAGATTCCATTCACTTCATACTTAGAAACTTCAGTTCCTTGGTCATACGAGAATGCTTTAGTCTCATCAATAGATCTAGTGATACCAGTGAGACTGTTTCCAGTTACTCCAGTATATGCAATAATTTCATCTTCAATTCTGACATATCCGGGGTTGGTTGCTGCAACACCAACATTCTCATAAGTGGTGAACTGAGTAACATCATCGACAAACAGATCGGTGACTGAATCTCTTCCATATGCAGAAGAAATCTTTGTAGGAATGATATCAGACTTAACGTCAGAAATAGTGACGTTATTGTTCAGAGCATACATGCCATGGTTCTTATGATTGATCTTAATATGAAGACCATCAAATGCTTCGTTATCTGGGGTCACGCTAGTCGCATTTACACTAGCATCATTAAGACCGACCTGAAGTCCATCTGGTCTAAGGTAAGAAATTGATGATCCTACACCAAATGTTCCTTGAGTCTTATCGATAACAAGTTCATTAAGACCACCCAGTTCTGCGATAGAAAGTCTCATGTTCTGACCCAGTGGGCTACCACCAAGACTTGTAACTGTCAATACATCACCTACGCGATATCCAGAACCACCAGTGGTAATAGTTGCCGCAGTTGCAACGTTATTGAGAACTGTGACGTGTGCTACTGCATCAGAACCAGATCCTGTGACATTTGTCAATGCTGTATTTGGGAAGTTTCCATTTGAATAACCCAATCCAGCATTAGTGATTGACAGATTACCAGTTGCAATACCAGCAGCAGAGACATAATGACCTACTCCAGTTCCTTGGAATACTTGTGTACCAACAACAAAATTGGTATCGGTCACAGTGGCTGCAAGTCCAACTTTCAGTCTTCTTGCATTCATTTCAACAGAGTTCTTCATCAGATGAGCAATTTGCTTATTACCCTTACTTAACTCTGGGTTGTAGAAACTTACATTTCCGTTGATTGAACTGAATTCTGCTCTATACAAAGTGAACTTCACGTCTTCATATTGAGTTGGTGTCCATGCAGATCCATTCTGAGATTTAAACATTGAACCCAGAAGAGGTTGCTCAGTTACGATAACCTGCTGAGATTCTGCTAAACCTGATGTAGTAATATCAGCTTCTCCCAATCTTGAAATCCATACTTCATATGAAGTTGAATCTGACAGAAGAACAAGAGCGTGTTCTGTACCACTACCTTTTAGATAAACTGGGGATGGGAATGTGATTGTAGTTGCTACAGTACCATCTTCGGACAGTTGAATGCCTGCTGGATCAAGAACAACTTCACCAAATGGATAAACATCTGTAGTTGGTGTTCCCAACTCAACAGATCTCAACTGGCAAACGACTGGAACATCGTTTGTATCCTTCAATCTAAAGAATACGTCAACCTTAGTAATGTAGCATCCACCAGCTTCTACAACCTTAAAGGTTTGGGCAAGTGGGTCACCACCACCACCACCGCCGCCTCCGCCGCCGCCGCCATCGTCTCCTGGTGGTGGGGGTGGAGTTCTATCGACAACTGTTACTCCAGTAACAGCGGATGTTGTAGAAGTATCACTAGCAGAAAGAGTTCTGGTTTCTGATCTAGTTCTACTATCAATTCTTGGAGTTCTAGTTGTTCTGAATGTTTCCTGAACTTCATTCAGAAGACCCATTGCATAGTAGTTTTCTTGACCTTCATTCTTTCTAGATCCTTCTGGTGTATTATTTGTTCTATCACTAGTCAGTTTGAATGTCTTTGTTCCAGTTTCAAACTGTGGGTTTGAAGCAACACTTGAATCTGGAATCAAGAATGATCCAATGATTGTTCCGACATTATCAGAAACAAGTCTGATACGTGATACTGATGCCTGTGCTCCACTAGTTTGCCCTCTCAGAGTTGCACCAGCAAGAAGTCTTCCGAAGAAGTCTCCTTGTGGTTGCTCTGCGAGACTTGCAATATCAATATTCAGAATTTCAGAGGTTGCAGAATATGTCGATGGAAGTAGAGCTGTTGACTCTTGATCATATGGATTGAAGAAGAACAGATCTGATGGAGAGTTGAAAGGTCCATATCTGTGATTTGGTTGAGCAACTCTGAATCTAATCTCTTGATTGCCACCAACTCTACCAATAACCGTTTCACCAACTTGGAAAGTTCCTGAGGTCATTTCGATCTCAAGGAGTTTTGGTGTAACGAAAGCACTTACATCTTCACCATCGAAGAATGCATGTACTTCAGTAAATGGTCTGAATTTTCTTGCAGTAAACTCAATGTTTCTGGATCTCATGAACGCAGAGAGTTCACTAGAGACAACTCTATCGCCCTCAGAAACTGTGTTTGATTCTTCTTCGATACGGATTTGGCGACCAGTTCTACTTTGACCCTGAGAAATTGTTGTAGTGGTTTCTGTGGTAGTCGTTTCTACCGTTGTATCAATAATATTACCACCAAAATTTCTATTTCTCGGTCTTCTCCAGCCCCCTCGTCCTCGGTTTGCTTCACTAACTGTTCTATTAGTTACACTTGATGTGGATGATGTTGAGTTTACATCTACACCAACCCAATCGGTCTGCCAACTATCCCAAACAACGTTGGACCAACCATTCTGGGTATCATATCCCAGAGCTGCCATCTGCGCTCTTGCAGGTGAAACCAGATCAATTTCAAAATGTTGATCAGGTAGTCTAGTTTGATCTGTCCAAAGATCTGAAGAGGGTTGCAGTTCAATAGTTCCGAAGTAATCGGTGACCAGATATGGAGTTACATTCTCAGATCTTGTTGCAAATGGGTTTGATACATATTCAACATCTTCATAGTCAAGAGTAATGAGTTGACCAGTTCTTCTTACATTTGCGCCAATAAGATCGGTAACAAACCTAGCGTCTGCATTTGGATCTACGGATGCACCAATACCAATCAGAGACTTAGAACCAATCAGAAGGTCAATCTCTGTTGTGAAGTGAGTTGGTCTCAGTTCTTGATTTTTTCTATCAATGGAGTTCTTGACAATACCTTTCTTGGTTTGGAAGTTGATATTTCTGAAGTTATCAACAAAGAAACCAGACTTAAATCTGTCGAGACCATTTTCGTCTTTAATAGACAGACTCTCAGTCTTGGTCTCAAGAAGATTAAGGGTTGTATAATCCTCAAGATTCTTAATTCTATTCTCAAGTTTATAGATATCCTTCATCTGATATCTCTTATGAGTAGGCAATGAAAGAATCGCATTGCCAGGATCAACCAGATATGGTGGTAAGAAGATTTCTGCAATCTTCATCGCACCGTCAACTGCTTTTGGTGCAGCAGGGAATTCTGATGGAACTCCAGTAACTAATTGGAGATCTGATGCTTGTGTAAAATAGATAGAATCAATTCTTGGCAGATAATGATCATATGTCAGAACAACTGATTCATCCGATGCAAGAATATTCTTAGCTGAGTTATTTGTCTCAGAGAATGTTCTTGATAAGAATTCAAACGGAGATCTTACGCTTGTTACATACTCAGAAACTCTTGGTCTAAGATCAATAAGATCACTTTGTCCTGTTCTCTCAGGTGCAATATCGCTATAGTCAAATCCATCATATGAATTTACTGTAGTAATATCACCAGTATCGGATCCAGAATAAGATCCCGACTCAAAAATAACCGTCAATCTTCTGGTAGGAGTTCTACCAGATTTACGTACCAGTTTGGAATAATTGTACAGAGTGTCTGTTTTTCCGGTATCAAGCGTAAAGTCTTCAGAGATATTTTTATCTGCAATAGAAACATCACTGATTACAGCGGTGTGTCCAGAGTCAACAAAATCTACAGTTTCTCCAACAGCAAATTTATTCTGGTTCAGTGATACGAAAGAAATCTTCAGATCATTGACTCTTCCTGTATGTACACATACTGCGCCAGATGTTCTACCAATTACTCTTTCTCCAATAAGAAGATCTCCAGTTTTATTAGAAGGTCCGCTGATTGACAGGAAAGTAAGTTCGGGTTCTGATGCGTTGGACGTAGTGCTGGATTCAAAAATACCATAGACTTTAGTTACATCTGAAATATTCAGACAAATTTCTTCGTCTTGAACTCTGGTTCCATAAACAGAACTAGATGTAAGTCCGTTATTAAGAGTTGTCGTTCCGATACCTGCACCAGTATTTGCATCATTACCAATAACCAATCTTTGAACTCTATTTCTATTCTTGACTTTACTCTTGACGTTAATCTTTCTCAGAGTAGCAATAAGTCTTGCATTATTGTCGTTTGCACCAAGACCACTAATAGTCAGTTCGCTAGAGTCTGCATTGAAAGTAAACTTGTCAGATCTCAGAATTTCATGAGATCCGTCATCGCGAATGAGAACATATCTTTCTTCATCATATGGAAGGAAAGTTTCACTTTCATCAGCTTCTACTGTATTTGTTTGATTATTAGTAATCGTAACAGAATACTCTTTTCTGATAGTCAGTTGAGCATCAGTAAAGTCAATACTCTTGACATATGGTTTTGGAAGTTGTGTGGAAAGAGTGTTGTCAGTAGATGATTGGAATTTTGATCCAAGAAGTTCTAGATCATTTACACTCTGTGCAGAAGTATTTGGAGAACCTTCACAAACTCCTGTAACAGTAGTAACTCCAGTAACAGTAACCGACTTAACGTCTACTGCAGTAATTCTATTGATGGTTGGTACGTTGTCGCCAGCAACTGTATATCTTACGAGTTGACCAACTTTTGCATTATTATTGAATACAAAGTTGCTAGATCCTGATGCGATACTAATCGTAGAACTTCCTGCTGATCTAGCAGTGATTGATGCAAATCCAACTTTGTGGTCTGCTTGCTGGATAACATCACCAGCAAATACAACAGAACCAGACTGTTGAGTCAGTGACTGAACATCAGAAGTGTCAAATTCTGTAACTAGTGTAGTAAATCTGCTGGTATCTTCTTTGCCGTTAAAGATGAGTTTTTCGTTAGCAGCAAATGATCCTTTGACACCGTAAACTGTTGCAATACCAGTATTATTTACGTCATATCTCAAGAATCCTGTTGCACCAGATGCTTTACCTTGAATGCGAACAGGTGTAGACAGAGTTACATTCTGATTTACAGACAACTCTACATATGGATCAATATCAAAGAGGGTAACATCCCATTCATTAGTATTGGTATTGTTAGCGGAATATGATCCAGACTCTAATGCAAAGTCATAGACTCGTGCAAGACCAATTTCTTTACCGCCTTGTGAACTTGCACCAACACCAATTCTTTCAGATCTCAAAGAGACAATGAAAGGAGATGACATGTCCAGTGTTGGAGCACCATACACACGGTTCAGTGTATATGTTGAACCCGTTTCATAAGCAATACTTGCTTCTTTTTCTCGTCTAGTTGTTCTTGGTTTTGCAAAGTCTACATATGAGGTTCCATTAATCTTTGCCTCATATCCCTTGACATATGCTTTACCAGGGGAAACTTTATATGTTCCAAGATCTTCACTTGGAGTTAGATTGTTATATGTTCTTTGTGTGGCATTAAATACACCATTATTTCCAATACCATCGTTCAAAGTATTTCTAACTTCTACTTTGAATGGTTTTACATAATAATCTCCAGATTCTTCCGAAGTTCTTCTTGCAAGTTCATCTGCAAGAATATTATAGATTGGAGTATCTGTTGTATTTCTAAAAATTTGTCCTTTTCTAATCTCCATAAGAGAAACAAAGTTCTCTGTGGAGGTTTCTCCAAGATTTCTCTTAGAAAGGATTGCAGTAATTTTTAATCTATCAGCACCAGGTGCTGCATAGTTTGAAAATCCTTGAGCGTTATCATTCAGACTTTGATCATCATCTGGGGTGATGATCTCTTCAATAACATCAAAACCAACTCTGTAATCGGGTTCATCACTATATGGATCAAGAATCAGAGTTTGTGCATCAACCTCAACAAAGTATCCTCTAAGATAGTAAACACCAGCACCTACAATGACAGCACTTCCTGTCTTAATTGCATCAGCAGCAGTGTTTGCAAATCCTTCCCCAGATTGGAATACAATGGAACCAGAGGTGAAAGCTGAAGCAAGATTTAGTCTCTCTTCAGAATTGAATGTTTCTTGATTACCAGTACCGGTCGCCAGATAGGAAACATACAAAGTATCAAATTCGTTATCAATCGTTCCCGCAGGAAGGCAATATTCAATCTTCGCTTCTACCTTGGAATCATTACCAACAATCTTTTGTCCAACCAAAAGACTGAGGTATTGGTCTACATCTACACCCAAATATGAAGGCAGAACTTTTACTGCCTCAAATTTGTTATACGAAAGCTGTCCAGGGATGACAACAGATCCATCCTTGAAGATGTGATTACCAAATTGCTCAACCTGATTCTGCAAGAAAGACTGCAGTGTTGTCAGTTCTCTTGCTTGTACAGGATATCCCGGTTTAAATAAAACCTTGTAGAAATCTTTCGCCTTATCGAAATCGTCGAAGTAAGGTGAAATATTGAGGTTGGTAGACTGCGGCATGATTCCTTAGAATTGCAAAATAACCTTGATATCTTCTTTTTGGTTCGTAGACCTTGTAATAGATGGTCTATTGTCTACGTGGATAATGTTTCCAGAGTATTTTTCAACTTCTGGATTAGCGACACCCCTGACGAAGTTTTGACCAAAGTAATATGTCCTACTATTTATTGAGGTTGACAGACCACTAAACTGCTCGTCAATATTCAAAGTCACGCTTCCGCCATTGATCTCAGTAGTTCCACCAGCACCTACTGTTGGACTGAATCTATGAAGTGTGAACCCAAATTCGGGGGTCTTATTTTGAGTCCCATCAGTATTAAATCCAACAAGAGTTCTATCTTGCCAGTACTTCAGAACACCAGTATTGGTGTCATAAGAAACAACTCTACCAACAGCAGTAGAACCAACTCCAACAGTTTGAGTGATTCTTGAATCTGCATCAAATACGGCTGTGCTATATCCAGCACCAACCAGTTTCAACGCATAAAGACCACTTGCTTTCTCATCAGTCAATAATGTTGTTGAATTGAAAGCAGTTGGATTTTCAATAACACCAATTCTTGAGATTTGGTTGCCAGTAATAAAGTCTGGATTCTGAACATCATTCTCAATTCTGGAGTACATCAGAACATTGGATGCACCCAATTCTCTATAGATGTCTGCACCATGACCACCTTTTGGTGGAATGATGACATCAAATACTGGATCAACACTTCCTACAGGAACACCACCTGCTACCAGGTCAACTGTTCCGTATGTGTAACCTTTACCACCTTTTGAAATAGTAACAGAACCGACTTTGGAGTTGTTGTTAATAACAACTGTCGCTTCCGCACCAAATCCATCTCCCTTGATAGGAACTCTTGTATATGTTCTATTCGCTGTACCAAGACCTACGCCACGATTATTGATACTGACAATCTTTAACTGCCCACTGGTCTCTGCATTATTTCTAACTGCTGCATCTCTTGTGCTAGTTTCCCAATCTTTGGGAACTGGCATGAAGTGAGTAGAGTCAAATTTAACAATATCTGCTGGTTTGATTGTGTACAGATATTTCCAGATATATCCATCACCACTGGTTCCAGCTGCTCTTGGTTCCAGGTCTGTAAAGTCGGGTTCATCCAGAGATGGTCTACCTTCTGGGTTTTCTGGATTTGTTCCGTTATCTAGACAGATGTAAACCTTAAAATCTGTATTTACAACATAATAGTTTGCCGAATACAAACTAGTTGCATCAGAAGGTTTTGATGTTTTTGTTCTGCTTACATCATGGCGGTACATGTCGTAAGTTGTACCAGAACTCCAACTGCTCTTACGAACCATCTGCTGAATATTTTCAGCAGGAATCTTCTTCACTGCTACGAGAGTATCGTAGGTGGAATGCTCTTCATCAAAACTATCCTTCGGTGACGGAGGATTCGTGTTCCATGTAGATGAAACCTCAGTTGCATTAGGTAGTCCAACAAATGCATAGTAAGAATTGACGGAAGAACTCGCAGCAGCAACGAAGTTCTTCGCGTTCAAAATTCTAAATTGATCTGTTATAATTGCAGCCATTGCTGTGGGTTTTTTTCTATATTTATGTGGTGTAATTACGATGTTTTAGAGCAATCGAACGCTGGACCAAAGGTGAGGTAGAAACACCTGCCAGTCCATTGTTATAACGGGTGAATGATTGTGGTTTCTTTCTGGTAAGACCAGAGATCAGACCCCAACTATATTCTCCGTAGAAGTTAGTCATACCAACTCCAGATAAGGAAGTATTTAATCCTTCCCATCCCTCAAGATTTACGGTTACCTGAGCAACGTAAGTTTGTCCGAGACCAAGAACACTAGTCTGTGCAACAGATACTGCTACAGCCTCGTAAGTATTATCTATAAAGGAAGAACCGACACTAACTACGTTTCCATAACGATCCAGTGACGTAACTCCAGATCCTACGTTAGAATTTGAAACTACGAAGCGATAATTCTCCTGAACTCCAGGTACACCTGTAGTTCCCATACCAACGTTATTGACGTAAGTGTCTCTAATAAAGGATCCTGGTGGAACGATGAGATCGAATACCAAACCAAATGTTACACCGATACCAGCGTTAGAAGTTGTCTTGACACCAACAACATCACCAAAGTCACCCTCATAGTCAACTTTCTCCATCAGTTCTCTCTTAGGCGCAGGTGCTTCAATCAGAACTGCGGGAGGATTAGAGAAGGTGTAACCAAGACCAGCATTGAGAACGCTGATAGAAGTTATAACTCCATCAACAATAGTTGCGCTTCCTTGTGCTCTTGCCGTTGTACCAAGTCCAACTGCCGCTGGGCACATGACGTGTGGTGCTGTCGAATATCCAACACCACCACTAGAAAGTGTAAACTCTGTAATTGTTCCTGCGATAGAAACTGTTGCAGTAGCGGCAGCAGCAATGCGAACATCTTGATCAATGACGAAAATTGATTTGTTTTGCTTCGCTGCGGGCAGATATTCTGCTTCATTATCAAAGAACGTCTTGACACTCTCTACAAATACTCTATCGGTAGAAACGCCGATTGGAGAAATAATCGTAGTGACTGGATTGATCTGGGGTTCATAGATTGCTCTATCTTTACCAACTTCAACGCCATTGATAATGGCATCTTCAGTCATTCTGCAGAGCTTAGCAGGTCTTTCGAGTTGATCATCTGTAGAAACACCAGGAGCAAAGTAAAGATCGGTAAAAGCATTATCAGTTGCGTTGATCTTAGTGATGAATCTTTGATTTTGCTGATACGCAAGATCATCACTATTCAGTGTAATTCCATCACCAACTTTGACTTTTTCCAGAACATCGACTGCAATAACATCACGATCACCATTACCTTTGTAGAAGATAATCTTACAAGTATCACCAGCAGCAGGTGCTTCTGTAAAGGTGATCAAAGATCCACCTTCAAACTCATATGCAAGTCCAGGAACCTGAAGAACATCGTTGATAAAGACAATCATAGTTGCCTGAATGTCGATGTTAGATCCTTTTCTTGCCTTAATTGTTGTAAACTCTCTGTTGATTTTAAGTGGGAATACTTTCTTCTGACCGTCAAATAGTGACTCGATTGGGTCCATAACCTGAAGATCACCAAGATTCCATCCAGCAAACAGATCTCTATGAGTTCTATCTACAGAGATTTGGAACTCTTCATATGTCAGACTTGTATTGGTAGGAATACCAACTGTTCCGCCGATAGCGACAGTAAGAGTTTCGCCCTGACCATACGAATAACCAGTATTTCTGATCTCAAAGTTGACGACACTAGATCCATTACCAACAACAATATCAGCAGTTGCAGCACTACCAAATCCTGTGATTGAAGTATCTGCGTAAATGAGTGGGATATTGTTGTATGACAGAGGTGCATCGAAGAATACAACTGGTGGATTGGTTGATGTATAACCAGCACCAGGATTTGTAATAGCGATACTTACAACGTGACCATTCTGAACAGCAGCGGTTCCGATGAACTCAATGTTAGGTGTTCCAAGACTTGTCGTTCCAACACCAACGTTAACAACTGGTTGAACACCAGGTCTATAACCAGAACCAGTGTTACCGATACTAATTGCGGAAATCGTTCCTGCTACAGAAACTGTTGCAGTTCCTCCAGCAGCGACAAGTGGTTGGAAACCAAATCCTGCAGTAGAACCAACAGAAACAATCTGACCAGATCTAGGAAGTTTTGCAGTATTGATATCTGTAGATACATTAGGATCACCAGTAAACGTAATTGTGGTGATACCAGTTGTACCTTCAGTCAGGAAGTAATCTCCATCAATTCCAACGACACCAGTTTGTCTTCTTGGCATCTGGAAGATACCATTAACAAGAACAACAGCATTACTAGTTGAGAATCCAGCAATATCATTACCTTCAGATCTCAAGATGAAATCTTTAGCTGATCCACTGAACGCTTCTGAAATATCATCGAACAGATAGTTCTTACCATACGTCGAAGCATCATTTCCAAGTTCACCAGACTTAGTGAATACACGACCTGAGAAAGTTGATCCAGTAACCAGACCAACATAATCCTGTTCGTCGTATCTGTTCGTTGGGTTTGTGAAAGGAACAGATCCGTATGGTGCTTGTGAGAAGTGAATCTTGTTCTTGGAAATGTTATAATTACCTTCCATCTTGTAAACAAGATCTCCAGACGAGTGAGTCTGAATACCACTACCCATGTGTCCCCTTCGGACAAGTAGTGTTTGCGCGGCACCATACCCAACGGTATCCACCTTCATAAGTTCATTGTCAACTTTCAATACGTCTCCAGAGAATATCGAAGTGATACCCGTTAGACTTATTTGATTGGTGACAAGTCTGACATCATTAGTCAATGTTGTTGTAACAGCAGTTGCAACAATTGGTGACTGAATCATATTGTCAACACTAATCAAACATCTTGAATTAGTGTTCTTAGAACTCAGAGAGTGTGATGTTCCAATACCAACAGCAGTGATTTCAAGTGCTTTTGGTGATGCTGCGTTAGCATCTGCAGCAGATCCTGCAAACCTCAGTTGTCTTTCATTGTCCTTAATCGCAAAGACAGATCTTGGAAGTTTGTCGGTGAGACCAATACCAGTGATCGTTGTTGTTGCAATACCAACAGCGTTTTCAGTGCTTGCATCAGCACCTTGATATGTGTATTCCAGTTCTTCACCAGTAACGTAGAAGTTACGTGGAACTTCAACTGTGTTGAGACTGAGATCAACAACATTGCTGTCATTACCAAAGAAATATCTCTCGAAGATTGGAACTTGTCTTGAAGTCAACTCGAATTCATCTGCGAGTGCATTTGCAGCACCAACGTATGATCCAAAGTCAGCATTAAGAGCAGCGTTGTTCAAATCAACAGTTTTGTTTAGAGCTGTGTTATGCTCATTAGCAACTGCTTGTTGGAATACTCTGATATCAACAGCAGTGCTAGCATTTGGAGTAAACTTCAATTGAGTGAGTGCTCCACTGTTATCTACAGTAAAGTCTCCAAGATCAATGTTGGTAAAGACATCACCAAACTGAGTCAAGTATGCATTACCATCGTTATACATTACTGCAAGTTCAGTAATCTGATACTCAGTGTTTGTAGTGTCAGTAATTACTGCTGTGCAATAAGTTGCACGATAACTTGAGTCATGATTAAACTCGGAAATTGTAGTTGCAGTTGGTGATCCAGACGCGGCGATTTGTGTGAACGTACTCCTATATTCTGAGTCAAGGAATGAAGTAGAACCAATTCCTGTTCCAGATGCAGAAGATACGATCTTCAGAGTATTAACGGTATGTGACGTTGAGAGTCCGACAAATGGAGTCAGTTGGAAATTGACATTTCCACCAGAGATAGTTGCACCATAAGTACCGATTCCAGTAGAACCTCCGGGAACCAAAGATCCGGTATCAAGTTGCCCATAATCAATAAAGTGGACATCAGTTCCATCATGGACATAGTTGAGTTCATCAACTTCCATGTATGATCCATCAGATGCCTTGATTGTAAGAATCAAGTGACCACCACGCTCTGTAGTTGGAATCTGAACAACGTTTGTTGCAGTAGTAGTTCCTGCACCAACATTAAACGATGTTCCTGCAACAGAAACTGATGTTCCAAAATCAATATCCTCAGACTCTACAAGATCATTTGTAGAGAAGGATACGAGAGTAATGTCATAATCATTCTCTTCTGTTTTAGTTGGATAGAAGAGGACAGCTCCTTCATTACCAACAATGGTAAAGTCGAATGAACCAAGTTCCTGTGCAGAGGAAAGTCTTGCATATTGATTAATATATCCAAACGAATCATCATGAAGAAGTGCGAGCAGGTTTGACTGAGTTTCTCCTGCAAGAACAACATCATTAATGAATACCAGGTACTTTCTGAATCTGTTTGTAGCCAGTTTAAATGTGTCAACAGTAGAGAACTTAGTAACTCTTGGATTACTATTAAATTGATCAGCAAGATCGTCAATCATCAAGACTCTGTTACCAACAGACTCAAGATAATCTTTCAGTTCAACATTGTTAAAGATTACTTGGTTTGATGCAGTTCTATCAAGAAAAATATTGTTCTCTCTTACAAGATCAATATCATTTTCACAGTTAATATCTACAATAGATGCAATATCACCAAATCCAAAGAAGTCTCCACCATTCTGATCTGTTCCAAGACCTGCCTGAGCAATATCAGACTCAACAACCATATTACCAAACTTCTTGAATCCAGAAGTGTGGTTCAGATCTTCAACTGCAGATCCCCACTTATCAATTGCAACCTTAGACTTGAGGTCATATGCAAAGTATTGGTAGTAGTCATTATCATGAGTTCTCTGCAGAGAGTTGTTCAAGAATCCAGTTTCAGTTTGCCAACCTTTCTTGACAATTGAACTTGCACTAACTTCAAAGATTGACTTAAAGTTGATAACGTCAAGAATGATTGCTTGTGTACCAGATGTACCGCCAATCAAACGTTCTCCTGCAACAAAGTCATCGTTTGTCGCAATCTTAAGATCCCCATTGTCAGCATCCCATGTCATTACTCTGCCATTTGCAGAAGGTGTAATTACATGTTCACCTCTAAAGAATTGGTTGTCTCGATATTCAATGTCAAACAGTGGGAAGTGTTTTTGTGGAACAATTCTTCCATCCGAGTTTAGAGCATCAAATAATCCTGTTGTTTCACCAACACCAAGAAGACCATTAATATTGTATGTGATTGTTGCCCCGATGCCCCCGATATTAGGATCAGTAGCGGTAATCTGGAAGAGTTCATAATTGAAAGCTCTTGAGTTGAATCCTTTCGCTGTTGAACCAATACCAACGCTGATGTTCTCTACAAGAACTTTATCACCAACATCAAACGGGAAGTTTGAAGCATTACTGAAACTTGATCCAAGAGTAACAATAACGTTCTTGTTTCCAGAGTCAAATGTAATGGTGCTGATACCAACTCCATTTGTGTTATTGATTGGAATAATTTCTGAGTTCTTGCTACTAATACCCTTAGAGTTTTCAATGATTGAAACTTCAGTATCTCCCAGTTCATATTCGAGAACTGCTTCTTTAACGACAGACTTAGTGATCCTATCCACAACAACAAGATCAGGTGCCTTCAGATAGTTTCTACCAACAGACGTAATTCCAATTCTTTCATATGAGAACAAGTTCTCAACATTAAGAATCTCTGGAAGTTGTGCGGTTGGTCTGAGTGTGTTGTCTGAAGGATAATCAAATCCAATATCGAGAATATTGATATTACTAATAGAACCAATTCCAATACCATATGGTTCGAGAACAGCACCTGTTCCGACTCCTGAAGTAACTTTGTCAATACCAGGAAGTCTTGCATAATTTCTTCCCGAGTTTGTTACAACAACAGACTTGATTGGACCATATGCAGATTTTGAATTGGTTGAATATGCAAGTTCTCCATCATCAGTATTGTATGATGCTTGCTCTGGATATTCGGGAATAGTGTAGTTAAATTGAGTTCCTGCTACACCAGAAACTGTGTGTGTACCAGAATACTTACTAGTAATAATTCCAGGACGAACTGCAACATTAACACTGTCCCCAATCACCATTCCGTGGGTGGATCCAGTCGATACTGTAACCTGATGTCTAACGGTAGTACCTTCAACCAGTTTAGAAGCAGGATAAACTGTCGTAAAACTATGAGCATCACCGGTTCCAGGAGAATTAATAAAGAGAGTTGAATCACCTCTGTGACTTGCTGCAACACCAACGAAAGATCCAGTTGATCCAACGCCAACAGGTACAAGTGCAATCTCAAAGAGATCATCTGTAACTTTACCAATGTAAAGAGTTTCTCCTTCAGTAATTCCACTACCACCACTTCCAATCGTTGAGACTCCAACGGCTGATGGTGAAGAACCTGAAGAATAAGTTACAACATCGCCAGTCTCAAGTCCGTGATTTGGGATGAAGAAAGTCTTGGTTGGAATTTCAATTGCTGTGATTCCTGCACCAGGATTTGTAAACACCAGAGAAGATGTAATACCTGGTCCAGCAGTGAGTCCAACACCACAAGTTTCGGATGGATCAAAGTAAAGTTGACGATCTCTAATGACTCCACTGGTTGAAGATGTGATTCCCAGAGGAATAGTAAATCTTCTTGGTTTCTCTGTCAGAGCAATACCTGCGATTGCAGTTCCAATAGATACCGTTCCATTCTGCTCACGCAGAACTCTGAGTCTGTTACTTACGGTATCGATGTTCAGAACTTTCAGATCTTCATCAAAGAGTTGATAAACATCATTTTCTCGAACATCTGCAACATTTCCGATAATATTGATGAATGTTGCAATGCCAGTGTATCCAGCAGTTCCAACACCTGTTGCCAAGATTGGTTGATTGAACCTAACATCAATCTTACCTACAGTGCTGATACCACTACCAGAGAACGCAATAATGTCTCCTCTAGAGTAGCCATGAGGGTCTGTAGTAAGTCCCGTGAATGTTTCTGGTGAAAGTGGTACTAACTGAACATTATTGTCAGTTACAGTCGAAATAGAGACTGCTGTGACTTGCTTTCCTTTCAGAGATTCAACCTTAGCAATCGCTCCACTACCACTAGTAGATTGCTTGAATACTACGTTATCTCCAACGTTGTAATTGATACCACCAGTAACAATACCAACAGTCTGAATACCAGCTCTTGTAGTGCTGCTGACTACTGTGATTTGTTTTTTGATTCTGTCGGGATCGATAACGAAATCATAATAACTTCTAGATTTGGACAGGTTATACGGTGTTGTGTTGCGACTCCATCCAGTTGCATTAAGATCAATCTCATCCTGATTGGATTTTCCATCATAGTTGTACTCGATTGGTTTCGACTTATAACTATCACCAATGATGTATGGGAACTGAGGTCTTCTGAAAGATCTGAATGGACCTATAGAATCGTTAACACCACTGATTGTCGTAAAGTAAGCGTAGACGCCCTCAGGATACTCTGGAGTGGGTCCAAACTTACCGTTGTGTGCATCTAGGTCTCCTGAGTTATTAAAGGTATAATCCTCTACAAAGAACCCTGCAGGGTACTCAGAAAGAGTTGGTCTTTCAGATGAAAGAATCAACTGATAACCAGGTCTCATTCTTTGGACATTATTTCCAATATATCCATAAGGACCGTAAATTGGATTGCCGTCATATGCCCATCCAAGGATAGGTGAGTGAACTGGAGTATCTACTTCTGCACCATTTACAAATCTAAGGTCAGGTACAAGAATTTCATTGCCACCAGAAAACTCTCTTCCAAGAGCTGATGCTCTCAAATATCTTGATGCATATGCATGAGTATACTTCAGACCATACTTTTCAGACAGTGCGCTATCAATGATGCCATCATCATCTGTAATGTCATCAGTGCTGATCAGTCTTTCGACTTGGTTTACTCTCCACTTTTTAATTCTTGCTTCAAATCTTGCTTCTAATCCTGCAGCAACAACATTTACAGGAACTCTGTCTTCATATCCAATACCTTGGAAGACAACTTTTACATCGACGAGTTCGCCATTTTGAACTACCGGAACAAGAACAGCGCCCTTTCCAGTCTTTGTATCAATATTCAGATTAGGAGAAGAGTTATATCCAGAACCATTTCTGGTTACAAAAACATCAACGATCTTTCCGTCTTGAACAACAGAAAGAACTTCTGCACCAGAACCAGAGTTCAATGTGAAGACGGGTTGTCTTTCATAGTTCAAAAGTTTTTCTGCACCATACTCAATACCACCGTTGGTAATTTTGACTCCAGAAATAGGTCCTCTGAAGTGTGCATCAATTTTTGCATTAAAGTCTTGACCAGCAAAAGTTGCAATTCCGATACGTCCAGTGATGGTAACAGTCAGCGGAGATGAAGCATCGCTGGTGTATCCACTTCCTGGGTTCAGAACCGATACTGATCCGACTCTATTTTTATTTTCTACAGACCTAAATCTCTGAATTCCTGTGCCAGTTCCAGTCAGTTGAACAGTATTGATACCAATCTGTGCATCAACCTTTCTATTAAAGAGTTTTACCGTAGTTGCATTTACGATTTCAACAAAATATCTTGCTTCTGTTGTCAAACCAGTGACGCCATCTTGACCCTGTGGATCATAGATTACTTGCTCACCATCTCTAAACTTGTGGAAACTTGTAAATCCAATCTGATTATTGCTGAGATCAACAGTTGTAGAGTTGAACTCAGTGTCATGCTTGAAAGGAATTAGATTTGCTTTAGCAACTGCACCAGTTCCTCCGCCACCACTAATATTAACGACGGGTTCTTCAATGTAATTAAATCCTGCCTCAATAACATCAACTCTTGAAAGTCCACCTGTGACAGTTACAAGACCGACACATCCACTACCAGTATCATCTGCAATCGTCAATACTGGTGGATTCATTACATCATATCCGTTACCTGGGGCGATAACTTCAATATCTTGAATCTCACCGTAGTAAACTAGATCTTCTGCTTTGTAGTTTGAAATCTCAACACCATTAACAAGAATACCCAAAGCACCAGGCTCAGTTGGATATACTGCTGCATTGCCTTTATATGGTTCGTCAATCTTACGAATAAGTTTCTGAGGTTGAACATTCCTCAAACTCAGGTCTGACGATGCAAACTTAAAGAGATGGAAAGAATTATTTGTTACTGTACCTTCAACAGTTACAAAGTTGTCGGTATAGATGTTCTCAACACTTCTTGCAAGTTTAATCTGGTTGATGTTAATTTTTTTAACATAGTAGATACCTGCAATCAAATTCAGTTTATTATTTTCGTCTGCAGGAGAATATGCAACTACGTCTCCACTATAAAAACCATGATTAAGAATATTCATGGTTTCTCCAGAGAATGTTCCAGAGAAAGTTACAGTTCTATCATTGATAGCAATTTTGCCACTAGGATATGATGGCAGTGAAGGTGCTGCGACATATCTGCAATTTTTCAGATCAGTATATGAGTTCTGAACATTTGCTTCAATTTTATCAAGAGATGGATAGTTGGTTGATTTTACCTTTGCAACATCTCTTCTTACAGTATAATACTTGGTAGTATCAAGTTGTCCTTGACCTCGTACTTCAATCGAACGATTGTTGTCAAAAGAAACTACATTTGAAGAGAAAGTATTATTAACTCTTGCAGATACGAGGGTTCCACTGAATTCATTAGCATCTGAACTCAGAATGGTTACTGGGTCTCCAACATTAAAATTATGCTCATCATACAAAGTAAATTTGTATGTGAAGTTTGCACTATTGGTCAGTTCAACTTTTTCAACGTCAAATCGACCAGAAACGTTAAAGAACCAAGAATTTGACCTGAGGTCACTCAGTTCTGTTCCAAGAGTCTTAACATCAATCTGATCATCTTTTTCATAGTAATAATTTTTTTCAAGAATATCCAGATCACTCAGAACACCACTAACTCTTACTTTGACTGGATTTTCAGTTCCAATACCAGCATATCCGTATGCAAAGTTGTCAACTCTAAGTTCGTGTCCAAAATCAAGATTTGCTGAGACACCTGAGACACCAAAAAATTGAGTTAGTGATTTATCTTGATAATTGAGTTTAATATCTCTATTACCAGCAACTCTCGCAACAATAGTTCCGGTAGTACTGAATCCAACAGTAGAATCTACGTCAAGAACAGTTGCACCAATAGAAACACCAGTTGTTAACTGAGTTTTGGGATGAATTTGAAAATTTCCCAAAAGTGATGATTCTGGACTACTAGGATCAGAGTCTTTATCAAAATCGAGACTAATTACGTAATATGTCTTACCGCCTCTAAGAATATTCTCAACATTTGCAATCGTACCCTGAGCCCTATCAAAACCATCCCCAGAATCTTGGAAAAGAGTTTTTGATTTTAGATCTTCTGGGTTTCCTTCAATTGCTTCAACAACAACGTCTTTTGAAATTCTATATTGAGCATCTGATGGTTGAATCAGCAGATCTCTTGGTTTTACGACTTGTACAGACTCTCCAAAAAGTGCTCCAAAGAGAATCTGGAAGGAAATGTCAGTTCCCTTAGAAGAATAGAAATCTTTTGTCTGTTTGAGGAATAATCTCTGATTTAATTCTGTAGAAAGTTCTCTATCTTCAAATCCAGGAGCAATTTGAGTTTTTACCTTCTTCAGAAACTCTTGAAGGAAGAGAACACTCAAATTGGTGACAGTATCCCCATCAGCATGGTCTTCAGCAAGAGTTTTGCTGAAAACTAAGGAATCTTTCTCAGATGGGTTCTTATAACTTGTTACACCACTAAAACCACGAACACATCCAGTGAACTTGGTTGCTGTTTTATCTGTATATGAAATTACTTCGTTTCCAATACGGATAAGTCCGTATGAATCGGGGAAACCTTCCGTAGACGTTACAGAAATTTCAAGTTCGTATCTCTCAACATCAGCAGTGAGAGTTGTGCTATCTACTCTTCCGATCTGAGTGTCAAGACCAACATATTGGTCAATATTTTGCAAAAGGTCCAGTGGACCACTCTGATATTCAAGAGCTTTGTAATACTGCTCTAAGAATTTGCCTACGAAAGGAAAATCGTTACGAATGAACGATGGCAGTTGATGATCAACTACCTGACTGATTTTAATTCTTTGCTCAGACATATTACGATCTTACCAGGTCTCCGTTTGAGTAACTTGATGTAGAAATGTAGGTTGAACCAGCAGTATTAGCACCAGATGAGATCTCATCAAGTTGCATTCTCACTACACTGTTATTAATATCTAGTTGCAAATAAAGATCCTCTTTTCCGATGACATCATTGGACTTCGGACATGCAGAAACCTGAATTACTGGGATACCACCGTTAGTTTTTTCGGTTCTAGTGATCTTGATTGGTTTTAGTCTAATTTCACCTCTTTCATAATCAATGGTGCCAACGTTCTTTCTTACAATAAGTGGTTCGGTTGGTGACTTGAGTTTAAAGAGGTAGAGAGACCCCTGTGTGGCGCTAGAAGGCAGGTCTGAGAGGTAAACCGTGTCAACTATGCCATCAACATTAAATCCACTTGTTTTGATGTTGTAACCACTCATTCTCTTGATATGGAATCCATTACCAAAACACAGTTCATAGTCTGCAAGAGCATTAATTGCTGCCATTGCATCTCTACGCATTGTAATGGTTGTAATATTTGATACAACCGAGTCATGACTGTCGTCAACGACCTTTTGGAACTTACTATACTTAAATCTTGCTCCAAACTTATTCAGATCAGCTGAATCAGAGTATGAAGAAAGACTTGAGTCAATAATTGACTTGACAGTCGCTGCTCCAGGTGATAAATTGGAGTTATAGTAAGCAGTTACGTTATATTCGACATAAAGGTACTTCAAGTCGATAATTTCTGGTACAATACCAGCGACCGTGTACTGTTTTAACTTTGCAATGATATTATCTTTGATTACTCTAGAGATAAACTGACCATTGAAAGGTTTGATCGAAATAAAGACTTTTCCGAACCTTGGAGGAGTCAGTGTTTCGCCTCCATAGACGGAAATAGACTCTGCCTCGGGGTATATGGTCGGAACGATGCTTTCGTAGTCTCCAGAGGTCACTGCGCGGTTCTGAGAGGCATAAATGCGAGGTGCATACTTCTTGACAGAATCGACAGATTCTAATTCTTGTCCATTGTTGGATGCAATGTCAGTAGCGACCTGAGAAATACCATCTGTGGTCAAAGTTCCGTTCTGATCAAAGCATCTTCCGGCATATTTGAAGTTAGCAACACCGTTTGCTGCTTTTCCAGATGATACTAAGTAAGAAATCTCAACAAAGTTGGAATTATCGAGTTTTTTGCCGAAAACATCATCTCCAAAGATGAGTTCATATCTCTGATCTTCAATTTCTTGAATAAAGAAGACTTTTGAAGTCGGAGAAATGCCAATTAAGTTATTTGCAAGAGAAAACTTGCGTCTTACCGTGCTAGTTTCTGTATTTTTGACCGAAACACGAATTGAACTCGTGTCAATGTTCGCATTTGACAGAATAAACTTCTGATTTGGGTTATTTGCGTCTACAGTGAACGTCTGAGTGACGTAAGTTCCTTCAAAAATCGAAATTGCGTCAAAAGTTGCGACTCCTTCGACAACTGGAACGCTAATTGGGTCATTAATTGAGAAAGTATAACTCTCTCCATCAAAATTTCCCGATGTTGTCGCTACAACACCCTTCTGAAGAGTGATTGAAGTAGGTTTTGACGACAAAAGTGCAGTATCAAGGAGAAATGTGATCTTAGCTTGTGCAGATTTCCTTGATCTGGGGGTATATCCAATATTTCTTGCAAGAGAAACTACATTTTCTCTTAAAGTGGCACTATCAATGAACACTTCGTTGCTAACCATGTTAGCATTGTACGAAGAGACATACGTATTATACGCTAATACGTCAATAATTTGTGATAAGTTCGAACCTTCGAAGTCATAGTCAGTAAAATCCGAGTTTGCTCTCAAATATTCCTTGAGAGAACTCTTAATATCTTCGAAATCGAGGTTACTAAAGTTTACTAGTGCCATTTATCGACTCTGTTGTAATGCAAATGCCAATTCTTGTGCAGGAACATCAATTCCGATGATCCTATACTTGATTGTTATGTTTAATTCGTTGTTATCAAAATCTGGTTTTGCTCTTACAGACAATAATGTAACTCTCGGTTCAAAATTTTCAATGGTTCTCTTGATTTCATCCTCTACAACGTCTGTAGAAAGAGTATCAAGAGGCTCAAAAACTAAACGACTCACCCCTGATCCGAGATTTGGGTTAAAAAACCGCTCGGAGGGGTGAGTAAAAATCAAATTCTTTAGCGAACGAGCAATCGCCGTCGCATTTTTAACTACAAGAAGGTCGCCATTCAGCGGATTATGCTGAAAAGTGGTTCCTGTATCCTTAAATGCCTGACTAACTCGTTCGAGCGGCATGAAAATGGAGCAAATCTAACTTATTTAGACGTGTTATTCTGAACTTTTTTCATCTCTGATGCTTTTTTCATCCATTTATCCGATGCAACCTCAGTAATCAAGGTCATTCCGGACTGAATGAAGTCACGACTCTTATCAACTTGGCTGTTTGCCATGGGTTTTCGAGTATTTTCCATAGTATCTAGGTCAGGTGGAACTCTTTTCTTCTGGTGTTTCCCAAAAATAATCATCTGTGTCGCCCAATCTACCCCATTCAACACCATTTTCGACCTGATAGTACTCAGTAGAGACCTTAAAGTCGGGAATCTTGGGTTCTTGTGGTGTCAAGCTGATGTCATAGATCCTACATCTGTTGTTTGGATACAGTGCAAACTGCCCATTCTTCAGTTCTAGTAGATTAAATGACTTATGTTCCTCTGGTACTTCACTAGTTGAGTAGTCAATAGTGTTACAATCGGAGTGATAGTTGTCCAGAGTACAGATATATGACCCAGGAATCGTACCAAAGTCTCTAGTTCTTACTTCCCAGTTCATAGATGCCGTAAATTGTTTACAGACATTTACAATACCGTAGTCCATACAATTCCAAAACTGTAGGTTCGGAAGGTCTAGATCAGGATTGGGAGTCTCAGGAGATGCTACAAAGGCGCTGATAGGCAGTTTATCAAACATTGCGCCATATTCAGGTAGGTAGGTTTCAAAATAAAAAGCGCGTCCAGGAATCGACTTTGCCGATACCCAGACGCCTTCTACGAATTCACCGTGACCGTCTTGTAAATCTCTGAGATACTCTTTTCTAACCCACACTTTATAATTTGGTAAGTTAGTGATGAGTGTGCTCATTTACCTTGTCCGCGATACTTTTTGCGTTTTTTGTTGGCAGAGGTTGCGCTGTATAGAGTATTCTTTCCATTTCCTTGCCGAGATTTTTTCGGCTTACCGGGCATGAAGTTGTCTTTTCCGAGAAGACCGCTACGCATTTTTGCCATGTTTGAGACCTAAGAGTGAAATATCAAATTCCTGATCATTATAGAACCGATCAGAGAGTTCGTCAAGGATCTCTGCACATTCCTCATATGAGAGATCCGATTCGATCAACTTACCATCATAGTAGATCTGAAAGGTATTATCAGATGGTTCGGGTTTTTTCATGTCCTACACGAATCCGAGGGTCACACCAGATCTCATGACCCATCTCTTTTGCGTCGAGACAGAATGAGACATCTTCACCACACATGTCTTGGACTGCACCAGATTCAAAGACCTGCATCTTCGGAGCAAACCATGGATACTCCATGTTCTCAAAGACGCCTTTCTGAATCAGTACCCAACCAAATCCAGTGTAGTCTACCGTGAATGGCTTGCGACGCTTTGCCATCGTCTCCAAGGTTTCGTGATTCATCACTCCACCATTGCGACGGAAATCATCTTCCTCTAACCAATGAGCAACAGAGGTAGTTTGACCATCTTCTGTGCAATACCATCCAGCGACAATAGAACGGAACTGAGTCTCGTCAAGACCAACGATAGTATCCTTAGTACCGTCTTCCTTTTCTACTTCTTGTTCTACGACGGATTCCTGAGGAATCGCCATGTCGCAGAGTTGCCAAAACTTATCTGTGTTGAATACAATGTCATTATCAATCCAGAGTTGATAATCGTATTCAAGTTTTCCATCCCAAGGTACTTGCTTAGGTCCTCGGAGAACATTTGCACCAAGACACTTGCATCGTGCAAAGTTAACCATTGAGGAGTAATCTTGACTGATCTGAATGTTCATGTTGTTCTGAACCAGATCAAAGCAGAGTTGTACAAAACTCTTCAAAAACTGATATGAGCAACCACGACCAGGAAGACAGAAGACAATAGACTTGCCTTGCATTCTCTGTTTGATTGCCTCGTAGTCAAACTCGGGTTTGGACGCCTTGGGCGTCTTTGCCTTCACTGTAAATCCTTTTGCCATTTGATGAAGTTGGTTTCAATTCATTCTAACGTATTATGTAGTCCTAGTCAATAAGAGGCTTCGTCGAACTCTCTTTCAACTGTGACGCATTCATAGGATAGATCATCTTCCTTATAGGAGGTATGCATTAATCCTACCATGCCTTTTATGGTGTTCCAGGTCACTCGGAAGTCTTCCTCCTTTACCGATGCCATCACACATTTGTCTTTTGCGTAAATGTGATAGATTTTAGTTTCTGTCACGATCTGATTGTTTACTCCCGCTGTATATATGCGACCCCCTGAGACCTTTTTCAGCCGGCAAAAATTTTTTTTGTGATCTTGATATCACTCTCGCGTTTTGTCACCTCTGTAGGTTAGGGGAGTCATCGATTTTATATCACGCGCCCCGGCGGCGCAACACATAACGCGCCAAACCCTGGCTGTCACGAATACGAATAAGACTGCTATGTGCCCTTACAATAATAACACATAGCAGCACTGATTGTCAAACGCAGAGTGTCACCAATCCACGTCAAAGTCCTCCACATAAACATCACAAGACTCGGCAGGTTCTAGGTTGAACATACGCTCCCAGTCAATCTGACGAGGGTCAAAGTCATTAAACACTGTCAGATCCAGTGTTACTCGCACACGCTTTTTTTGTGCTTCGAGATAAGAAACAGACATGAGGATCCTGGTGGTGTTGGTGATGCTTACGCAGTATAAGACAGATCGTTTGAACTGTCAATCACGAATCTTATTTATCTCAGAAAACTGTGATTTTGGACGAATAAGATTTGTGGGAATACTGACGGCGGGGGTCTTGACATTTCTGAGAGTCTTGTGATAGAATGGGCGCTAAGATCACGAGGTCTGAGCACATTTAATCAGACATTTTCCACAGATTCATCATACTTTTCCACACACATTGTGGAAAGAGATAAACAACGCAAACATATAAAAAAAGACATTTA
>Ga0099849_1000050_pt1 | contig 41128 bp, 30 predicted proteins | sample CB_VirMetaG_4_FD_78177 | JGI IMG/M metagenome (GOLD analysis project Ga0099849, IMG submission 78177) | Freshwater to marine saline gradient viral communities from Chesapeake Bay - CB_1508_1M Viral MetaG | ecosystem: Environmental > Aquatic > Marine > Coastal | place: USA: Chesapeake Bay... | reverse complement strand
GTAGTCAGTACCTACGAGCACGCATCGAAATCTACGTATTATCTGACAGACCATACGCATGGTCACTTCGGGGTCTGTTTCCTCGCCCTCAAATCTACGGGCATAGACTATTCTAAACTTACCGCCGTAGTAGCCACCTACAACTATAACAGTGTACGCGTTCTCGCCAGTGCCCCAGTCTATGCCTGCAAAGTGCATAGTGGTTTTACTTACGTGCTTTTGGTTCGTCAGAGTTATGGCTTCGTTACAGCACTTTTTTATGTCGCCGGAAGTAAGTGGTCTTTCGCCCATATCGAAGCCGTAGCCTAACACCTCATTGTAGAACTTCTGAGGCTTATAGATTTTCAGCTTGTTTAGAATATCGTCCCAAGACACCCAGGGTGTTATTAGCTGAGTAATACGATATCCTTCAAAGGGCTGAGGAACATCTGGCTTAGGGTTGAATGAGACCCACTGCGCATCTTCATGCTGTGGGTTTATAAGGGCTAGGCACTTAGAACAAACAAGACCCTCGCTACCTATGTTCTTCATACCCGCCCTGTTCCAATGCCTGGAACCGAAGTGCTTTGAGCCGCATGTATCGCATGGAATCAACCACTCGTTCTGGGTAGAGAATCTCTCCCAATAGTAGGCAATGGTGTTATCTAAGGACTTAGGTGTGCCCGAATACCTAAATATCTTGTACTCCGAGTGAGACAGTGCCTCCTCGATAACAGGTATGATGTCTGTGAGTATGTCCTGTAGCTCGTCGATCATAAGCATATCTGCAGACACACCACGAATACGTGCAGCAGACAGGAAAGCGTACCTTAGTGTTATGTCGGAGCCGGTTAAGAATTTCTTGTACAGTACGTTGTTCTTAGTCTTAGCACCCTTGCCGGTAATGAATTGTGTAAGCTCAGGACTACAGTCTATGGGTGCCTCTAACCTATCTCTAGAAAAGGTCTCTGTCTGCTGCTGAGTAGGGCTGACGTACAAAGCTCTGAAGAACCTACGAAGTGCTGCGTGAGCTAGGCAGGTGTTACCTAGCAGAGTACTCTTCTCAACCTGACGACCGCACATCAATAGTATACGTGATGCGTCAGTGTTGTAGGGCTTCTTTAGATACTCCCTTCCTTTAAAACTGAAAGGCTTTAGCTCTGTTCTAGAGCTACCATCAGGCGCGTATACTCTGGTTGGCATGCGTACAGTAGAAGATACAAATTGCGAAGGTAGGAGTGCTGGTATAGTCTCTAGCTCAGTATCGTTGCTTCGATGATCACGGTGTGATCGATAGGTGGAGTAGGACTTATGGGTTTTGTTTCTGGCGGGCTTAACTTTGAGGCGCATGCCGAAGAACTCCTAAATCAACTAACTCTAGCCGGATTAGAGGTTGAGTTCGTTATAGACGAAGAGTGCGCCAGCTACAAGGTAGCTAGGTTGGGCTTAGCCCTGCCCCTAGCCGAGATAGCCAAATCAATGTTTCCAGGCCATAAACACTCCAAGCGCGGCAAGACTATAAAAGTCTTCAGAGCCAGCAAGGGATCGAATCGAGTAAAAAAACCAGCAGAACTCAGTACTCCTGCGGATGAAAAGCATCACACACCGTAAGGCCCGACACTAGGTGGCCAGCGTACTCCAGACACTTACCCTCCTTTGCGAAGATGCGAATGGCTCTGAAGTTCTGGCAGTCGTAGCAAGAAGGTCCTGCAGGATCAGCCTCCCTGAACCGGGGAGGCTTCTCGTGGCTTCTTAAAGAAGGAAGTGAGTCTAGATACGACACCTGTCCTTTGCTCTTTTGGATACTCATAACGCCACTGATTTGTCTTAGGATCTTTCCAGCGCCTGACGTACTTGTTGGGCTCTTTTAGCGTGTCGTAAAGCTCTTTGTTTTGTTTGAACTTACGCTCTGCGGTGGAGTACATCCACTGGTCTGTTGTTTGAGTTTGCTGCCTGCTTTTTTTACTTTGCATGAATCTAGGGAGTAACCTGGCCGCACCAGATGCGGGAGCCACTGACCTATAACGCCTAACGTCTACAACACGCTCTTCAGGAGCCCTGTGGGACTGACCGCCTAGGCGACGTACGCGGGCTTCTGCCTGCTGTATACGTTCTGGGTTAAAGTGACCGTCCAGGGCATAAAAAGCAGTAGCGTTGTTTAAAGACAGGCCCTCGGCACCCGCGCCTGACAGCACGAGAACACGCTTAGTACCTTTCTTGAAGTTAGCCACTCCTGTGTCTCTAACCTCTGAGGTGATTTTGTTACCGCCTACCTCGGTGCCCTTACCAACGAAGATCTCGTGGGGCACTCCACGAGCTTTCAGACCTGCTGACAGTACGTCTACGCCGCCATTTATAAGGTTGGAGTAGAGCACTATCTTGTTGTCTGGCTTCTCCGCAAGGTGAGCTTGAGCGTCATCTAGCAGTTTACGTACTTTAGGTGTAGCCCTCGCAGAGTTCTCAATGCTCATGCGTTTGCCAGCGTGCACTGAGTTAGCTATCTGACGTGCCTGCGAGGTTCTTGCGAACAAAGTCTCGGCGTCTTTGACTGTGACGTTTTTGTCTCTACGCGTGATGTATGTTTGAAGAGGACCTAGATCCTTCATAGCAAGCTGGTACAGCTTGTACTGCTCTTTGGACATAGGGACGTCTACGTACCTAGTGTCTTTCTTAGGTAGCGTTTTACCACCCTTGAGCATGGAGGATTCAGCGTAATCAACTCTAGGCTCTAGGTTCTTTACAAGCCGTGGTTTGTCTTGTAACGCCTTTACCTTCTTAGTACTGCCCCTGAACCCTCTCTCGACGCCTACGGTCTTTACGTGCTTCCTCCTGAACTCAGCGGGCGTAATCATACGCTTACCCTCTGAGATGGTCAGCAGAGAGGCAACCTCGGCAGGATCATTGTTCACTAGGCTGGCCGTAAGACCTATGAAGTTCTTGGACATCTGCCTAGCTTTTATGGCTGCAGCGAATACCCCCGAACCTTCATTACGTGCTTTGTGAAACTCATCGAGTATCAGGGTATCTGCCCCTGTGGCACGCATCAAACCTTCAGGGTCCCTCCTGAACATGGAGTAGGACACTACGGTGTAGTCTTTGCCCTTGGATGGATCCAAGTTAGCCGGTCTTACGTAGTTCTCCCGCTTACCCTCAGAAGAAGACGCTACGATCTGCCAAGAGGGGTCCTTTACGAACTTGCCGACACCTTCTTTCGCAAAGTTCTCTCTCAGACCTGCGGGCACTACTACTAGTGCCTTTTTAGCCTTGCCCTGCTCTTTGAGTAGCTCAAAGCCGTACACGGCAGTGGCTGTTTTACCCAAGCCCATTTTGTGAGCAAGGATTATTCTGCCGTCGTTCTCCAGCATCTTCTGTACGGCAGCGCCTTGGTGGTCATATGGCTTAAACCAAGTGTGCAGACTAGTAGGTACGGGGTATTTCTGCTCTGGAGACTCTGCCGCTTCTTTGGACAACATAAAGTCCGCTACGGGACTCAAAGGCTGCGTGATCACACCAGGATCAGACAACAGAGAGTGCAGTGTGCTGGTTGCTGTGTCGCGCATATCTACTAAAACCTCAAGGCTCTTTTTTAACTTTGGAGATAGTGTCCGACACACCCGACTGCAGCTTTTTAAACTTCTTCTCTCTGTTATTAAGAGAACTGATAGCTTTGTCTATGATTAGCTTACCTGCGATACCAGAGAGAGCGCCACCGGCACCGTAGGCAACTGCCTTGGGCGCTACGAGCTTCATTCCTGCTCTACTAAACAGAGACTTAGCAGAGCTAAGTCTTCTACCTTTAGGCACGTCTCCTAGGTAATCAGCAACGCTCTCTGCGGCACCCGCTGCAGCGCTGACTCCGCCAGCAACCAATGCAGGACGTAATACGCTTCTTGCGATGCTCTGCATGTTCTCTTTACCAGCGGTGTCTTGCTGGTTGCGCTCTTTTCTACGCTGGGAAGCCAGGGCTTTAGAGGTCAGGTACAGCGCGGGCATACCGATAAGACCGGTTGCTATCATTTTGCTTCTGTACTTCTTTAGAGCAGCACCTCTGCCCGCTTTACCTGCCTCACCGTAAGCTTCACCCGCGCCTTTGATTGCGGAAAAGAGTAAACCTTGTCCAATTAGAAGACCTGCGCCTTTTCTGCGCTCTGCTGCGCTATCACTACTAAGCTGGTCTATCGCCTTTGTGTAAAGAGGAAAGGTTAGGGCACCTATCGCGGCAGCAGACCCCAAACTTCCAAGTGCTCTACGTGTGGCAGGTTTTAGTACGGATGTGAGCGCAGGTTGTGGCTTCTTGTCAACGTAAGCTTGGACCTTAGGCTCAATAGCGCCTTCTACGATTTTAGTAGGAACCTTTGCTACGCTGGTCATTAAGCTGGAAGGAACGGTGGCCAAAACAGCGACACCGTAATCCTTGAGCCTGTCTTTTGCTGAAGGCGCTTTCTGCTCAGACACGTCCTACTCCTTGGGCAGAGCCTGCTCTTGGTTCTTTAGGTGGTCGATAGACATCACCGGCTTAGAATCCAGACGTATAGCCAGTTGCTTCAACTGATCCAATACGTCTGATAAGCCACCGCCCTGCTCTTGTAGTTGGTCTGTAAACTTTACGTAAGTCTCAGCCCAAAGGCTAGCGGTAAGCGCCGTGTCTCGGTTGTTGGGCTTACGGCTAGTTTCAAAGAAACGCATGATGGCTTCGTGAGATGCCACCTTGGCAATCTCAGCCTTGTTGATGTCTTCCCGGTGACCAGCTTTCCAGAGAGCAAACTCAACACCGTTTTGGTGTGAGTCTATGAATACATAGCGAGAAGGATGCTCTGTATCTCGTAGGTAGTGGTACCACTGTTCCTGAGAAAGCAAGTCCACGTTCCAGAAGTAATGCTTGAACGCTTTAGCAGCCTCAACACGAATGTTATGACCGCAGATGTCTTTCATATAGTCGGGTATGAGGTCGTACTCACACCTCGCCAACAACAGCAGTTCTAAAGCGAAGCGAACACGACTGTTACCCAGTACGGCTCTAGCTTCTTGCACGTCAGTGCTGTTCCTGAACATGTTGAGCAGCTTACGCTTACGATACCACCTGCGTTGACCGTGTGCGGGCGGCTGTCCTGTACGCTGTCGCAGCGTATTTAAGTATTTGTCTGTAGGCGTACCCCACAGATCAAATAACTCAATGCTGTCTCGTATGTTTATGTCAGTAGCAGAGTCGTGCGCCAACATAAACCTTAACCAGTTCTCGAAAGGTAAGGAGTAGCGCACGTATTGCTGCTTTGCGTTTTTGTCAGGCATTAGACTGATCCACTCTAATCTTCAACTCGTTGATAGCACTGACGATGGAGTTGATTGCGCGAAGTGCAGATCGCAGAGCACCTTCTGGTAAGTCAGGGACACCGAGTCTGGCACCCATGAGCATCTCTGCCATCTTACTTCTAGCCTGCTCCAACAGTTCGATATTCTCCACGTATGAAGCCATCGTATCGGGGGTGACGAAGTTCAAAGACAGAACGGTGTCGATGGTCTGTGCGCTCTGCATGATGGACGCGATTTTAGGCATCCACGTAGACATAGAGGCAATCTCGTCAGCGAACCCAAGATAAGGACTTACTGGCAAAGAAGGTACTGTGGGGATAGAGGCTGGTAAGAACTTAACCTCCTCCCCTCTGTCAGCCGCCGCGAGCTTCTCGTACGCCTGACTCGAATCAGCACCGAGAAGGCCCAACATGAAAGCAGTCTCGGACTGGTCTAAGTTCGCGGTTTGCCTGTGACCCAAACCCGACAGGGGCGTACCCTCCAAGACATAGCGACCAGGGCTAGTTTTGTAGAGGGACACAGAGTCTACGTCCTCGTTGAAGAAGGCTAGTTTTTCCGCCGAGTCTGCGTCAGAGGCTAGCTTGTTGTAATGCCCAAAACTGGGCAGCGGTACAAACTTGGCCGTGGCCGGGAAAAGGTACTGGTCATCGCCGTAGGGTAGCGGTACCTTGACAGACGCGCTCTTCTCTAACGAGATGGGCTTACCCCACAAAGTCCGACACTTGTACTTCTCAGAATCGTTTCGGTAGACGGTGTTCTCTACCTCTACAGGCTCAGAGACGCTACCGTCTTCGAAGATGAAGACACCTTTACCGATCACGTCGTGATCAGGTAACCCGGTAATGTCGAAGTTACTAGGAATAGCAACGCCTGCCACTTTTTCTTGGACGTTGTACCCGTCCTCCCAAATGGCCAGCGTTAGATCCAACGACTTACCGTTCTGAACAGAGCGCAGAGGGTTAACTACAAAAGCCTGATGAATCCCACCTTCTTTTGCGGCAACTGCGAAGTGGCCCGCAGTCTTCTCCGCCACTCTGAGGTCTGGTGCAGTAGAAGTACTACCAAGTTTGCCCGGAGGGGTTACCAAAGCGTAGCCCTCACTTAGAGCCCTATTCAGCAGGTAGGGATCCAAGCTCGCCAGCTTTTCTTTGCTTACATCTGAATAGGTGACAGGTGCGAAGGTCTGCCTGTTACCCATAGTGAGGTCGAACCCTTTATCGGTGTATCGAATCAGAGCAACGTTGGCTTCTTCTGCAGAAGCTAGCTTCTCTACGTTAGCCATCTCGTTCGCTGAGATGTAAGGAGTAGAGCTAATGTAGTTCAAGGCTCCTGCGAAGTCTAGGTTGCTTCTAGCCTGCGCATAGGTGTAGGGATCGGACAGGCAACTTTCGACTAGCGAAGCTCTCTTCTCCAAGGGAATGTAAGAGCAAACTTCAGATAGCAAGGATGCCGTCTTCTCTGTGCCTCTGTTACCCATAGACGAGTAGTGCCTAGAGGAAGGAACCTCGGGCATATCGCCTCCACTGTAAACAGAGTCACGCGCCGCCATGGGCGACGCAGTTTGGAAGTTGTTTATCTTGAACAGCGAGTTAGTGAGGTTGTCCTCAGTCAGATAGTCGAAACTATCATCCGGTTTGATGAACACATCAAGGGGGCAGAGCTTACTGTCCTCAACAAGAATGGGTATACGTGCAAAGTTAGACTGTGCGTCACTAGGAGGTGCCGTGTTCAAGCCCGGCTGCTCATCATCGGCATTAGGCTCCGGATACGACTGCGTAGGTTGCGTACCGTTCATCGCAGCGTTAGAAGGACGTGCAGCGTTGGTCACTACAAAAATACCCTTCATATACCCTCTAGAGATATCCTCTTGTTGGATCTCTAGATTTACTGAGAACTTTCCTAGGAAAGAGTGTGCTTCGTATAACCGAGCCAGTATCTCATTTTCCCACTGTTGCGGGTTGTCTCCTAACCGGATGCGCGCAGCGGCAGCGTACTTCTCAAAACCGCTTTCTAGTTTACGGAACAGTGCCATGACCGATCTCCTACAGTTTTATCTTAAGAGTTGTTGCAGTTTTGTCTGTGCGCTTACCGCTGATAGCTGGTGACACGTCCGGGGGTCCGTTAGGTACCGAGTGGGTGTGCGCCGCTAAAGTTTCTAACCAACCAGGCTGCGCAGGGGTCGAAGTGTCTGGGTCGAAGTCTGAACCAGCGCCTGCTAGCAAGGTGCCCTTTGCACCCTTACCGATTTCCACATGGTCGGTGTCAAACACGACTTTACGCCCTTTGATCTCTACGTCCCCGTCGCATTCGATTTTGAATTGACCAGAAGCTTTCAGGGTCACGTCAGCACCTTCCAGAACTACCTCACCGGAAGTAAGCAGTTCTAAGAGGGCTTCTCCCGCTTTTATCTTAATGTAATCTGCAATAGACGCAATATCTATGAAGCTATTTGTCTCTGTCTCATCATCAGCAATTTTGCGACTGTGCAGCTTTATTCTGTCGTCTGCGAAGATGTAAGAAGTGCGAGACTCTACGTGCAGATGATTAACAGTGCGTAGGAAGATAGTACCATCTTTGGCGCACTGCAGAGACGAAGTTACAGTGTTGTTGTCAGCGTCTCTCAGTACAAAAGAAGTAATCCCCAAGGGTGTTGCGTCATCTTCGGCGTTGTACCTACCCGCGCCAAGACCACTGGCCTGCTCTCGCATCTGTGCGCCAAAGAGGTGCTCACTATCCCCCGCCCCTGTACCCGTTTCGACTACTTCTTGCTCGTAATCTTCACCGACAACGCTTACAGAAGTCGTCTTGCCTTCCCTCAGAAGGTTTGAGTCTACTGCGGTATCTAGCACGTCTGCGCTCAGCTGACCTAAACGCACCTCTAGAGTAAGTAGTTGCTGATTGATTTTTTCTCGCACTCCAAACTTCAGAAGAGTTGGAATGTCGCTCGTCTCGTCAGTGGATTCCTCAGAAGTAAACTCCACCCTGTCCCACAACAACTCACCTAGGGGGGTCATGTGCTGCAGCCTGTCATAGAAGCAGCGTATTAGGTTCTCTATAGGTAGGTACACAGTCTGCGCTCTTGGCGAAGCACCTATGCTAAGAAGACCGCCTCGTCGCAAGTGAATGAAGTTGTTGTCCCTAGTAGTAAACGAGATATCCCCAGGCTGCTGCTTAGCCCTGCTACCCGCGTAAGACAGGTCTGTGTCAGGGTTTATAGGTATGTCGTCATTTACGCCTGTAGGCCCTAGTAGGTAAGCAAAGATGAACGACCCCGTACCATCGGCAGGTGTGCAGACGTAGCAGATGGTATCTGGTTCTGGCGCAAACTCTGCCCCGCTACCAAAAGCGCCGTGCAGCATAGGAGTTGCGTATGGAACTCGCCTAGGTATCGAGCGCTGGGACACCATCGCAGAGACTTCGCAAGTCTTAGTGGCGGTATCCACTGTAAGTATCACACACTGTTCGATCACAGCAGGATCAGTACCGTCGCTCGGAGAAAACTGAGTTATGATAGAACTCATCAGTAGGGACCGCCTTTTGGAGATTTGCCGAACTCTTTGGAGTACACAATGCCAGGAACAGGGTGCACACCATGTATGTCGCTTTGCCAGCCTTCAGCAGCACCTCTCTGTATAGTGTCTTTGAGACGCCGGTAGTGCAACCTTGCCAGAAAGTCCTCTGTTTGGTCTAGAGGTAGTGTCTCAACACCCTTCAGTACTGGTGTAAACTTTAGCTTAGCCCCCGCAGTCTTAGTGTTAAGATGGTTAGCGTGGCTTGCCTGAATCATGTCCCCACGTATAAAACCAGGCACGTCCCCAGGGTCATCGACCACAGCCAGGTTGGTAAGACTTCGTGTCACAACCTCGATGTTTCGCTTCTTAATACCTTCAGAGGCATAAGCGCTGTGTAGCTCGTCTGCTAAGTATCTCTGCACCCTGTCTATGTCAGTTAGCTCAAGAAGCTGGCGCGGATTGATAGGACCAGAACTAATGGCATCGCCTTTTCTTATTTTGTCACCCTTCTTGACATTTAGGCTGAGGTTAACTGGAACGTAAGCAGTGTTGGTACCGACCTGCACGTCGTAGCCGCCTGAAGGACTCTTGCGTACACCCGTAACGGTACCTGACACAGGTGCTAGAGTAGCCTGCCCTGGAAGATTCAAAGGCATCTTCACAATCTGGCTAACGCGGTTAAAACCACTGACTACGTTGCTGCCGCCTGAAGCCACACCGCCTGTGTGGAACTGCTTCATCGAAAGCTGCATACCGCGCTCACCGATGGCCTGCCCAGCTATAACACCGATGTTGGTGCCTTTCTCTAAAGACTTACCACCCGCAGTAACACCGTAGCAGTGACTGCATATGCCTCCGCCTTCGGCGCATTTCATACTAGACCGCACAACTACTTTATTAACCCCTACGTCCTTCAATTCAGACTTCAGACGAGCAGTAAGAAGTGTGTTGCGTGGTATGGTTTTGCTACCCACTTTGAATGGTTTTGCAGTAAAGCGGTCTATGAGGTCCATGTCATCAATATCAAGACTGATGCCCTTGTCGGTACCGCAATCGTTGTTTGTGATGGTAGTGCCCATAGTCGTGTTGACGATCTGCTTAGACAGCGCACCCGGCTGAGATACAGACTGCACTTTCTCAATCAGACCTTTACGGGCACCAGAAGAAGTAATCCAGTACCCTGCAGTAGTCAGTCCCTCGGTGTACGACTTACGCACAGGCACGGGTATAACCTCTCCTTTAGCGTTCTCGAGAAGCATAGGCGCAAGAACCAACTGCTGAAGCTGAGACCAGCCAGGCTTAGTACCTGCAGCGTGCATGGTATAGAGAGCGCTGCCCTGCTTAGACAGTTCCTTCTTAGCCTCGGCGCTCATGTCCGAGGTAGCCTTGCTGTATATCTTGATTATCGCTTCACTACGAGCCTTTGAGTTCATCGAAGAAGGCAGCGCCGCAACTTTTTTGTCCGCTATCTTGAGGTGCTTAGACCGTAGCTTGTACAGCACTCTGAAGTCGCTGTCTTGGAAAGAGAATCCGATAGAGTGGGAGTGCCCCCAGCCTAGTTCCTTGATTCTGTCAGCGGTGGCTATGAAAGACTTAGGCTTGTCTCTTCCCACCACTGACATCATTTTACCCAAGTTCTTAGAGTTTACGGTAAACTTAGGGTCTGTAAGTATAGTGGTTTCTCGAGCGCCATCAGGCAAAGCGGTGTAAATGGCTGCTCTACCTGGAGTAGTTCTATAGCTACCGGCCTTGACTACTTCGTTGGCTGTAACCTCACCTTCGCGGTAGGCTTTAGCAGCAGCTTCTAAGCTAGAGAACTTCTTAGAACTGTCCTTACCCCACTGAGAAAGTAGGAATAAGCCAAGTTGCCCTTCTAGAGAAGGCATGTACTTAACCCTGCCAGAGCCGGGGTCAAAGATATTCTTTTGAGGCATCATCTTCTGATACGCCTCTTGTACAGCCTCTTCGCTTACAGGAACAAAGACTGCCATGGTGTCGCCATCGAAGTCGGCGTTAAACCCACCAACAACTAGGGGGTGAATGTGTATAGACTTTTGGTCGTGTAGCTTTACGTCAAACGCCTGTATGCCGTACTTGTAAAGCACAGGGTCTCGTTTAAACAGCACAGGACGCTTAGTGACAGCCACGTCTAGCGCCCGGTTGGCAAGCTCAGTGTTATCTTCAATTTCCTTACGTGCTTGCAGGGGAGTCATGTTCATGTCCTGCAGTTCCCGCATAACAAAGGGCTGGAACATTTTCATGGCTCCGACTCGCGGTAGGCCGACTTCGTTCAAAGACAGGTCCAGGTCAGGCACAATGACTGAGCGCATAACCAAGTCCTGGCGACGGTCTACGACGTTCTTCAGAAAGTAACCTGTCTTGGGTCCTTGCCTACCTGACAGGATATCCATGATACCCGGAGGTTGCTCCGTTTTACCGTCGCTTAGATTGGTACCCGGTTTAAGGGTGCCTGATCCCATCAGGCCCCGCACTGCGCTGTACAGGTGGTAACCACTACCGACGAGCATCTCGTCGGGCACAACGCCTTTCGCTTGGAGTAAGGCGTCGTTCAATAAGCTGACTTCCCTGTAGTGTAGGTTAAGACCATCCACCGACAAGTCACCACCTTCCAAAGCGGAGATGGGTCGCATGATCGGAGGCAGCACTGGCAGGTTGCTTAGAGTATACGCTTCCTGCGCTTCGAGACCTGCGCTCTTAAGTGCCTTAAGGTACTTAATGCGTTTGTTTACCTTATCCAGATCACCTCTGCGGGCGGTTTCTAACTGTGACTCAGCCTTGGCAAGAGCTTGGTCTTCGTTCAGATTAGCCAGTGCCGCTACGATGGCAGCAGCGCCTGTCTTACCTCCGGACTCTACCACTTTGCCGGTTTCGTCGAGACGTGTCTTACCTTGCAGAACTGCGTCATAGTCTTTCTGCTTCAGTCCTAACAAGGATACTACCGCCTTCTCAAAGACGGGGTTCGGGATAGGCTCCGCGAGCTTTATATGTGACCAGCCCTTACCCCCAGGTCCACCGGTAATCTCCATATCGAACAAGCCACCCTTTTCGGGCTTCAGATCTTTACCGCGAAGCACCTTTGTAGCGTCCGTGAGTTCACCGTTGGACTTCTCCAGTATCTGCTCATCTGTGAGTGGCGAAAGGACAAGCATGTTGCCTTTCTTCTCTACGTTCACACCGGTACCTGCTAGGTACCCTAGGAACTTCTCGTACGCGAAACTGGGCTGAGGCGCAGGTAGCGGCATACCTGCCTGTACGGCAGACCATACTTCGTTCTGGGTCTGATCGGACTTGTAGGTAAGTCCGTCGCGTATATTGTGCACAGCCCCGTGAGCGAGCATGGCAAACAGACCAAGACCGCCAAAAGTCTGACCACCTGAACCGCCACCACTCTTTGGAACAAGGTTAGCGTCGTAGGCATAACCTGAGCCTGCGGCTCTCGCTGAGAGCTTTTTGTCTACCTGGTGACGCTGCTTCAGAATGTACTGATGGCCGACCATGACGGAACCCAGACTAGTACCAGATTCAGGGTCTACTAACTCCTCTTCGCCGGTCATACCGTGAGCCCTAAGCTCACGTTCAACCATGCCACCGTAGTCTCGCTCGTACTCATAGGGTTCTACATAGATCCTCTTCACACCCTCTTTGGTCTTAACTGTTCGGTAGTGACCTTCGACTTTAACAATTTTCTTGTCGTCAGAGGGTTCGAAGTTTCTGATGGCGTAAGTGTCACCCGTAGCTGCAGCCACCTTGGCCAAACGTGTCTCATGTATCTGCGAAGGATTGATTCTACCTGGAACACCGGACGGGTTTACTATGATCTCGATAGGATTACCGTCTTTATCGTGCGGCATCTCTTCGTCAGGCAACACGGCGGTGATGACACCCTTGTTACCATACCTACCTGAGAGCTTGTCGCCTACGTCTGCCTTCTCGTCGGTCTTGATGTGCACTTCAACTTCGTTACCGTGCTTTACGACGTCAGTAACGATTCCTAGTGTTGACTTGTCCCAGGTAAGTGACTTATCGGCGTAGGCTCTATCCAAAGACTTGTGGATACCTTTTAGCTCGATGCTCTCTAACCTAGGGTCTTTCTTGGCTAGGATAGTTGCAACAACATCACCGGGTTTAACTATCTGGCCCACTTTGATCACACCCTGATCATCCAACTTTTTAGCATTTTCGTCGGAGACCACACCAGGGTAATGCGACCTGAACTTGGATAGACCTAGAGACATGTTCTTCTCCAGGTACTGATGCGGTTTGTACAGGTGAGGACTACGGAGCTTTTCAGCAGCAGTCTCGCTTATGACAATACCATCCTCGAAAGTCAGCCCTCTGAAAGGTAAGTACGCAATGTGCAGGTTAGTGCCAAGTGCCAGAACACCGTCTTTTGTAAAGGTGTTGTCTGCTAGAACTTGCTTCGCCTTGACCGTATCGCCTACTGAAACCAAGGGCTTGGAGTGGATAAACGCTTTCTTGTCGTTAAGGGGGTAGTGGTCGTACAGAGGAACTTTGAAGCTCTTACCGCTGCTGTCCTTAACGGTGATGCTATCTTTAGCTACCTTGGTAACTTTGCCGTCTACGGGCGAAGTGTGGCTAATAAAGTTGCCCACCAGTTTCTCAAAAGTAGAGAGTCTACCTTCTGAACCTGTGTGCGACTGAACCAGCGGAGGTTCCGGCTGAGACAAGGCAATGGCCTGCTCTAAGTGTCGAGTCGCCATCTCTGCTCTACCAGCCTGTGTAGATGGTAGAAAAGGTATAAGGTTGGTGGTCATAGAAAACATATTGGTGGGCTTTGCCAGTATGTATTCTACCTTACCGGGCTTAACCACGTCAGGATCGCCTGCCTTAGTCACAGTGACCGTAGACTCCCTTGCCTTAGGCTTACCTGACGACCATTCGTACGAGTCAGGGAAAGCCACGGTGCTGGTAGCCATCTTGTCGCTGGATATCATCTCGTACTTACCGGACTTGACGCTCCAAGCCATCAGGGCAGGGCGATTACCTATCTTACCTACGCCTAGCCCTAGGTGAGTGGTAATACCTGTCTTCTTACCTTCTGGTGTGGCTACAGGGTCAAGAAACCCTAACTGGCTAGGATCAATCAACTTGGCGTCGAAGGTAACCGCCTGTTCTGTAGAGATGCCGCCCGTACCAAGTATGGTAGTACGCAGGTGACCGTTAATCATGTCTAGAGGGTTTACCTGCGAGGGCTGCTGGGAAAGAGAAGTGCTGGTGAAGTAACTCTTGATTGGTATGTCGAAAGTATCTGGCGGTACAATGCGCCTGGGGTCTGTCTGCCGGTCTACGTTGTTAGCTAACCGGCGCTTGATTCTAGCTCTAGAGTTACTGATGCGCTCTGGAAGGTGATCTTCAATACTCCAGAAATCTTTGAACAGTAGGCTGTCTCGGTTGTCTACTTCCTCTTTACCTCGGTGCACGTTTAGCAGCTTCTCGCTACTACGCAAAAGAGCCGGTCCTGTTATCTTGTCGAAAGACTGGCCAAGGGTAATCTTAGTGGTGTCGGGCCTAAGTTCGGTCTTGCCGTAAACTTTCCTGATCACCTCTTGCGCATCGGTAGGTGTATTTATGTCTTTGTTGTACCTGTCTAGCTTTTGCGCCAGACGCACGTAATCTTTGTCTTTGTGCCTACGCTTGTTTGCCTCGAAAATAGCAGAGCCCCAAGCTTCCTTCATCTGCGAGTCGCTAACGCCCATAGCGTTCATCGCAGCGTACAAAGGTATATTAGAAGTGCCGTACTGAAGGTTGTAGGACTTCTTAATGGGGTCGTACAGCATTCGGAAGCCAGAGCCCTTAGCAAGGTTGAACTGTGTCTCTAGTTCGCCGCTGTCCTTACGCCGAGTGTACACGCCCGAGCTTAAGCGCCACTGCTTGTCTGCCTGATACTCATTGCCGCCAACTATATAAGAGTAGCGTTTTGTAATTTGGGGTATGGTAGCCAGCTTTACCTTATTGGCGCTACCAACAACCTTCCCCGACTTATCTTTCAGAACAAAGTCACCGTAGACACTGTAGCCCCAGGTCTTGCCTTTTGTTCTGAATGATTTCTGCGCAGAGAAGTCATCGTCCTTACGCTTGTCACCTGCATACAGCTTCTTCACTTCTAAGGTTTGCTTTTTGCCCTCGTACGGAAAGTAGGAGTTTATGGCGTCCATAACGCCGGACTCTAAGTCGGCCTCATGGGCATTCAAGCTGAGCACTGTCCGCATGGCAAAACCTCGCAAGTTATTGGCATAAGAACATTGCAGGAATTAACCTGCAAAAAACCAAGGAGATAAAATGGAAGCAAGTCTTTTTTCAAACCCATGCCTGGATGACGACATCCAGGACATCCTAAGGCCCCCGAGTAAGTGATCACAGCCTGATCACTTACTCGTAACTAACCACCCTCAGTATACACGCTAATACGGAAGTGCGTACTGGGGGTATTTTTTTACCAGGAGAAACCATGCATCTACTTCCTTTGTTCTTTACAGTTGTCGCGGAAACTATTCTTACCACAGCCATCGCTGAGGTGCATAGGTATCCAGATAGCGAAGCGTTTGCCGACGAGTGTTACCGCCTAGCCGGTAAACCGTTACCTAAGCGCAGACGTAAAAAGAACAAGAAGAGGTGAGTAGATGGTTAACCGGAGACCTGTGCTACTGCAATGCCCCGCTGCTACTAAGCGTTGTAGTGACGCTCAGCAGTGTGGCGAGTGCGTTTACTTGGCGCACAGAGGGTACCACATTTGGGTGTGCCCTTCGTGTCTTGCCAAAGAGGAGCACCCGCTGCCCTTTTGGACAGCAGGTGCTTGCAGTAAGTGCTTGAAGGACTCCGCCGTACTCACAGCTGTAAAGAGTGAGTAAGGCAACATCTATCACGAGAGGAGGAGACTGTTGTCTCTGACCTCTCTTTTTTAGCTAGTAGACCTTCACTGCTGAGGGCGCGTACTAGTTGGCAGAGGGTTGCCCGTACCTGTGCTAGAAGGCATTACCGTCTGCGCTCTCAACGCACGGGTAACCAAGCTATAAAGCTGTGGCGACTGCCTCTCTATCACAGTAAGGTACTGCAGTCTTCTTGCCTCGCTAGGCTCCTGGGCCAACTCCTGAGCTATACCCCTAGCCTGCGCAAACAAGTCTACGTAGCCTGTACCACCCTCGGTTACGGGCGAGGTCATACCTTCTTCTTGTAAAGCTTGCGCGGCTTCAGGCTCTTGAGCTTGAGGCTCCTCTGGTGGAGGCTCTTCCGCTGCCTGCGCTTGCTCCGGGGGTGCTTCTTGTGGCTGACCTTCTTCTGGAGGCTGCTGTGGTTGTGCACCTTCTGGTCCTTGCTGTGGAGGTTGTGGCGCTAAGGACTGTTGAAGCTGTTGCGCCTCTAGCTGGTACTTAACAGATATAACGGTAGCCTGCCCTTGTGCTTCGGCTTGAACCTTCTGCTGCGCGATCATGCGCTCAGAAGCAAGCTTAGCTTCCTCAGACATTCTCTTCTGTTCTTGCTCGTAGTTATGCCCGTGCCTCTCAAGCAGCGTCTGCTCACTAAGCTTACCCAGCTGATTCAACTGCATGTCGTAAGAGGCACGCTGTAAGTCGTCAGCCATCTTGAAGGGCTTCATGCCCAGATCCGCAGGGGGCAACTTCATGTGCCTGCTGATCTGGTTAAAGATGAACCTGATTAGGTCCTGCATGTCGTCCCGGTTACTGGAGAACTCATTCTCCAAAGCTTTTAAGTTGACGCTGGCTCCTGAGTACTGAGCCTCACCAAAGTAAAAACTGACGGGAACACCCATACCGGAAATGATAGTCTCAAGGACTATTCGGATATCCTGGTGCAGCATGAGGGCGCGACCCTGGCCACCCACTTGCTGGTACCCTATCGGTACAGACATAACAGGTATGTGGTTGATATCTCGCTTCCACTGCAGCACTTGCTTTGTGACTTCTTTCTGCCACTTCTCTAGGTTGATAGTGGAGTACACATTATCCGCTTCTCCACGTATCTGGGGGAAGAGTACGCGCATGGGCACAATGTGCTCCATAGCCACAGCTTCCTGCGACTTACGCAGAACCTGTAGGAAGAACGCTTCTTTCAACACAGGCAGGATAATCGGCATGCCCAGCATCTCTCCACCTTCTCTGGAAGAAGACGGGCGCTTGCTGTGATACACCATGGAGTCATCTAGCAGTACGTTTTGGTTCTTACGAACAGCGTCGATGAAAGCTTGCGGTATCTTGGTGACCAGCTTCTCGTCGCCAAGCCTAATCCTGTTTTTTAGGCTGCGCGTAAGCTTGATGTGATACTCTTTGTCGTCTTCACTTAGACCGGTAGTTCTGGGACGCACGTTCATAGGGTTCCAACGAATCAGGCGAATACCTTCGTAGGACCTAATGGGTACGTCTTCAACAATGGGTATACCCTCGTGCTTACACTTGGAGCAGTGAATGTAGAACTGACAGTCGCGCCAAAGGCGTTTTACTTTATCAACGGAGTAGGTCTTCTTGCAGCTTCTGCAGGTTAGCAGCTTTCGGATTGGGAACAGGACAGTACTGTATGAGTTACCAAAGGTATACCTGTCCAGGTTTGTCTCCATTAGGTGAAGACGAAGCTTCAGATCCCGTGCAATTGTTTCATACCTGTCAACCAGCTGTAGGTTGTCGGAGCGTACATCTAGCTCTGTGATAGGGTAAGAAGCCAGCCTGCTCGTTACTGCGCCAATAACAGGGTTGGTAAGCTGATAGTAAGAGCACCACTTGAAAAGTTCGTAGATGTCGCTGGGTATGTATGTACTAGCAACATCGAAGAAGGGGCTCGGATAGTAATCTTCTGCGCGACCAACAGAGTTGGCCCTGCGTAAATTGGAAACTGTACGGCTTACCATGGTGGCTCCTACAAGATGCTGAGCGCCTTCAACTGGCTATGCATTGACGCAAAGTCATCTCGTACGGCCTCTGCTAGTGAGCGCGCATGGAACACTTGAATGTCCAAGTCGTTGTTGCCGTCAAAGTGAGCTTTGCGTCCTGCGCGTAAGGCACCAAGGGTTTTATCCTGGGTCTTTGGGTCAGTCAATTTGCGCAAGTGCGTATTTATCTTAGCTTGAGCAGCACCTGACTTCTCTAGACCTTTGACAAGGCACACCCCGCTTTGCGCACAAACCACAGCGCAAAACTTAATGACCTCTTCGGAGACTTCTTTTTTAGGTAGCAGGATATCCAAGATGTTCAAGGCGACCACACACTGGGGAGGGGTGGCTGGCTCAAAAACACCGAACACCAAACTCTCGCCGGACAGAGCCTTGGCTACGTGGTTGAAGACGTGCCAGCTTGTATGCGCTTCATCAGTCCTTAGAAAAGTCCTGATCGCCTGAACCTTGTTAAAGTTACTCTTGGGCAAAGCTACCCGGAAAGAGTGCATAGCCTCAGCTTGGATAGTTTCCGGCTCCCAAAAAAGGTACTCAGCACCCCAATGGTCCGAAAACAGCATATGCAAGAAGACAGGGTGTGCCTTCTTGCTAAGCAGGTATTGCCTTACGAGACTTTGCCCAGAAGTCATGGATTATACATCTCAGCGATAGCTTGTTTGTAAGGTAGAGGTAGGCTGTCGTAAACCTCCATCGGTTGCGCTGCGAGTTCTCCCGCTAAGTCGGAACCGAAGGCACCTTCCAGACTATCCTTCTTACTAGCTATGAAGTCAGTGAACTGTTCTTCGCTCAGATCGTAACCACCCAAGTCTACGGACTTGGGGAAAGAGGCTACCTTACTGAGTTCCCTACCATAAACTGTTTGGAAGGGATCCGCCAACCCGTGAGTGATGTAAAGTCGCTGTAAAGAGTGCTCTTTGTCAAAAGCTTCAATTTCCGCAACAGCCGCCTCGGGTGACATAGAAGCTACCTTGCTGAGAAGGTTCTTAGCCGCTAGCCTGTCGTCCATGAGTTGACCACGCACTCCGATGTGAACTTCCAAGTCGGTTCCGAACTGGTCAGTGACGTAGTCTTCCATACCTTGGATATGGGCTGACGCCTCTTTTGCCATGAAGGCTAGACGGCGCTTACCTCTAGGAGACTGATCGTCGAAGTGCCTTGTTAGTTCTTCCACGTCAGCTTGGTCGCCTACGCCAAATAGCCTACGTAGCGCTGCATCTTCTTCCTCATTGATATCTCGCCCTTCAGCATCGGAGAAACCGAGGGGAAGGCTAGCAACTTTCTCAAGCTCGGAGTTTGGTCGCAGTCCGTAGCTTGAGAGAGCCTCATTTATCTTAGCAGCGGCAGTCTTCTGGAGACCGTGGTCCAGGTTGCCACCGTACCTCAAAAAGTAGCCCAGAGAAACTACAGCCTCGTCCACTGTGTGGAGGGGGTATCTATAGCGCATACCGCTGGCAGTCTTTTCTACTAACGCATAGTCCTCAGAGCGCTGTACGGCGTATTTTTTGGGGACTGAAAAAGCGCACTCCAACGAGGACTCGATAGCCTCCAGGTAAGCGCCGCCATCATCAAATCTGTCTAGGGTAGCCATGCAACACTCTCCGTCAAAGGTTAGCATTTTGTCGGTATAAGAGTAATAGAACCTACCCCCTTAGCCAAGGGGAAAAACAGGAGGGATACGATATGTCCGAGGAAAACAATCAGGACCTAGGGTTAACGCGAACGACTAAGAAAACTTCTCTTACCAAGAAGAAGCGTAAAAAGCAGAAGAAAAAGCCTGTGGTAGACCTGGAAGCGGAACGAAAGCGCCGCCAAAAAGCAGCCGCTATGCACGCAGCCTCTAGAGGGCTTGGTGCTGCGTTTGGGGCCTTAGCTGATGCCCTGAACTACATCAACCTCGACGGCACGATGAGGGGTGAAATGCCGGAAGAATAGTGATCGTGGCGTGATCAATGATCCATATGTTCAGTTATTTTTGCGCTTGACATATGGATCACTAATAGGTAGTATGGTGCTACCGCAAAAGGAGGGTGATATGAAGGAGACAGTAGCCTCAATTCTTACCCCTGACACACCTGTTGAAAAAATAGAGATGCGCTGCACGCTCTGTAAGGCGTGTACGCTGCACACGAGTAGGCACGTCATAGGGGGTAGAGGTAATCCGAATGCTGACTACTTCTTCTTACTCTCTGAGCGTGATCACACCGCAGAAATGAAGAACGGCAGGCCCGCCATGCTGGGGGTCGAGTCTTCTTCCTTCTTACGTAACGCTCTAGACATCGCGGGTATAGACCCTAGGGACTGTTGGTTCTCAACAGCCACTGCGTGTCATCCAAAAAACAGCAGGTTTCTCAAGGTAACTGACAAGCACATCAAGGCGTGTAAGCCTAGAGTACACATGGAGATCGGGAGGGTCAGCCCTCTCATCATCGTAGCCCTGGGCACACAGGCGCTCACTGCTGCGTACGCTACTAGTAAGCGACCTACCTTGGAGGCGTCTGAAGGGCGCATAGTCCCTTGTACGGTGCAAGGTGAACTCACGACCTACTCGGTACCCTTATTGGTAGCCCGGTCTCCTGTAGTTATGGCTAGAAACCACGACACACAACCTTACGGACACTGGGATACTTTCAACCTGTACTTGTCAAGAGCAGCGGAAGTAGTGCGCGCCCTAAAGCGCGATCACAGTGCGATCGAGGAAAAGTAATGCCTGATTTCAAGAATAACAATCTGAGCGAGTACCATATCGTGCGGTTGGAAGTAGTCTTCACCGACAAGCATACGAACAACGTGGACGCCGATGTAATACTTGTGAGCGATGCAGGTCTGGTTATAGGGCCTATGCCTCTGAAGAACCTGAAAACCCCTGACATAGAAGAAAGGGTCGCAGACTTGCTGTCAGCCTGTTACCGGAACCTAAACAAAGCTTTCGGAGTAGGCATACCGGTTCAAACTACAAACTCAACGCCTTCCGCCTTGGAACCACCCCCAGGCTTCGGTGACGAGGACTTCAACATATAGGGTGATATATGTCAGTTCAGAGCCATGCCCGCATGCTGTTGCGGGCAATGACAGAAGATAACAACGCAGACAACAGGCGGGCTAACGTAATCAAAGCGTTCAGCCTAGGGCTTGACTTAGAAATGCTAGACCCCTTCGTGGGGCCTATCGTGGCCGACCTAAAAGACAAGGCCACTACTCATTTAGGTAGCTTTGTACCTCACCTCAAAGATCTTGAAGAGAGCTACCCGCTTCTCAATGAACTACCCGAACCAACGGGTGACGTAGAAGAGCTTGTATACCGCATACGCTCAAAGTTCATCGCGGCCAAGGTAGACAGTCTTTTTCAGACGTGGACAGCAACTCGTAAGAAAGGTGCGATAGACGCAATGCTAAAGCTACACGCTGAGCTTGAGCAGTTGTCCCAAGAGCAGGTGGGCGGTGGCATCACAGACTTCGACGAGAACTTCGTAGATTGGTTTCTAGAAGACCTACAAGACAGAGGCAGCAACGATGGCTGTGTAGGTCTGCCTTACCCTTGGGAAGTTCTGAACATGCACCTCGGCGGTATGAATCCGGGTGACATGATTGCCTTGTGGGCGCTACCCAAGAACATGAAGTCCTGGCTGGGGCTGTACATGGCCTGCTTCGCACTACAGGCGGGTAAGCGTGTCCTAGTGTTCTCCCAGGACATGAACGACAAGAGAACGCTTGCTAGAGTCGCTTGCATGGTGGCGGGTATCGACTACACCGACTACCGACACGGTCGCCTGTCTGAAGATGAAGTAGAAGAGGTAAGGAGCTTTCTGTACGAGGCGGTCAGCCTTGATGGCAAACTACGCTTCACAACAGGTAGACGACTAGACGGGAAGCAAGGGGGCATAGAGGAGATAGAAAGACAGGCACGTCAGTTTATGCCTGACCTTGTACTACTGGACTCCGCCTACACGCTTGGCTACCAGGGTAGCGGGGATGCTCGCTGGGAGCGAATGGCAAATCTGTCATCGAACATCAAAGCCACCGCTGAGAGACTGGCCATACCTTTCATAGCCATCTTCCAGGAGAACGAGTCCAAGGCTTGGAAGTACAAAGGTAAGACGTCAGGCACGGCGTCAATAGCAGATGCCAGCCATATTATCCGTGATGTTGATGTCGGCATCAGGGTTGTCTACGCAGAGTGGGCGGAGCAAATATCGCTGCACTTAGCGGCTGCGAGAGAAACAAAGTATCCGGGTCTTACCATTTGGGCAAAGCCGGGTATCAGTTTTGACTACGTCGGAGATGAACTGCACGAGTTCGGCAACGCGCCACCGGAGAACAAAGAGCAGTCGAACACCTCTGATAAAGGGCAAGAGCACTTAGACCAGTACAGCGGCGGATCCGCTTTTTCTGAAGACCTTCCAATCTAGGTGGCAGGATGGACAGAGATCAAGTGATCTCCGTATTGGGGGACTTTGTACAGTTCCAGACACCTATAGGCCCAGGAGATAATCTACCGGCTAAGTGTCCTTTCCATAGCGGGGGTCAGGAAAAGAACCCATCATTCTATGTGTATGTGGGTCCAACTAATTTCAATAAATCTACAGGGAGTGCCTTTTGTCACAAGTGTGTCAAAGGGTGGTCCCTCAGATCGCTGCTTAAAGACCTCAACCGAGGCTACACAGAGATACATGAGACCCTGACTAAGCTAGGGTCTGTCAGTGGTTTTCAGAAGCTGCAGACGCCACACCAACGGACACTGGATCTAAGCAATCCAGTACTCCCTGAGTGGCTACTGGCCACGTATGACTACTGCCCTAAAGATCTGCTACGCAGCGGCTTTACCAAGAAGGTTCTGAAGGACTTCGATATTGGATTCGACTTACTTCACGGACGCATAACCTTTCCGCTCAGAGACCACTTAGGGAGGCTGGTGGGTATCAGCGGTCGCACAGTGTTGGGGCACCCTATACGCTACAAGATCTACAAGTCGGAGATAAATCAACCGAGGTACAATCTTGTAAAGCAACGACTGCTTTGGAATCTGCACGACGTACGAGTCCGTGCCGATCAACAGACTCTGCAGAGCCCAATCATGTTGTGTGAGGGGTTCAAGGCAGTGATGTGGTTAAAGCAGCAGGGGTATCCAAACGCGGTATGCTCTTTGGGTACTCACACAAGCGAAGAGCAAATCCTTCTGCTCTCTTACCTAACTGACAGCCTGCTGGTGTTCTTTGACAACGACAGGGCGGGTATCTGGGCAACCCACAAGGTGATAGCGAAGCTCACGAAGTACTTTTCTTTGGAGTTGGCTAAGTATCCTAGTGCGGAGAAGTCAGACAGCCCCGACGACCTAAGCAAGGAGGAAATAGATCACGCTGTGATCAACAGTCTAAGCGTGACCGAGTGGAGAAGTAGGTACGCCAAGATTTTGAGGGAAATCAGGAGGGACCGCAGTGACCGATAATTTTAACCAGAGGGAGGCTGCTCGACAAGAACTTCGAAAGCAGCAAGAACTGTCCTCACAAGAAAATACAAGCATACGCTTCAATGCTGCTTGGCACAGGAAGCAAGTCCTGACCGTAAGAAGTGTAGCACTACCTATAGCGCTGATGCCTTGGAGCACTGACGAGCCGCTGTTCACGTTCTACAAGAGCAAGTTTGTGCACAAGAGTCATACGCGTACAAGCTTGTGTACTTGCCACGACGGCACTTTGCCAGCGCCCTGCGTAGCCTGTCACTACGCAGTCAAGTGGAACAGACCGGACATGCTGCCTCACCGGTTAAGTGCCATATCCGTGGTGATACTAAAACACTTCCACAAAGTCGTAGAGACCGTGGGTAACTATAAGGCAACTAGGTACTACCTCTGCAAGGAGTCTGATTGTAAATACTGCGATCAGAACACCCCTAGAGAGTTCGGACTACGTAGATACTTGGAGCTAACAGAGGACAACCAAGAGTCCCTGTTGCGCACCATAGATGAGGTTGCTGGCCGCTGCGCCAGTTGCCTGAAGGGTAGCCTTTACACCGACGACTACCAGTGTCCTGAGTGTTCAGGACCATTTGAGGTTGAGGGCGATGTGGCAGACATACTCTCTTCAGAGGTAGAGTGCCCTCACTGTGGGGCTATTGTCTACCCAGACCTGAGTTATGCCTGCGATACGTGCAGCAACCCAGCACACGGGGTTGATCCTTTCGACTTCGTGTATGAGGTAAAGCTGGATCCTCAAGAGTTAGGCAAATACTCTTTTCAGGTCGTAGACGGCGAAAGTAAGCAGGATGTTCTTAAAGACACCTCGGTGTACAAAAGAGCACCCTTGCCGTTTAGCCTCTTCTTGCTTTCACAGCCCTTGTCAGAGCAAGCCAAGGCGTTAGCCATGACGAATCCTTTCAATGCACAGGATCAGAAGTGCCTGGATGACGCTATGGCAAACCTAGTCATACAAGCCAACCACAGCTTTGTGGAGGAGTATTGATGAGCCATCTTACGCTACTGCCCCCTGCAGAGCAGGGTAAGACAAAAGCGCAAGCCACTGAGATTGCAGAGTACCTGCACTCGCAGTTTGCTAAAGGTCTACTTAAGTTTCTTGCAGTTGACACGGAAACTACGGGCCTGAACATAGCCAAAGATTACGCAGTACTGCTTGCGCTCTCTGATGGTGTGAGACGCTTCTGTGTATGGCCAAAGCACATCAGGCTTTTCAAGGACCTACTTGAAGATCCGTCTATCATCCTGCTCATGGCAAACGCTAAGTTTGACATGTGGATGCTGGCGAACATTGGCATAGACGTCTGGGCGAAGTCTGCAAGAAACAACTACAAAGTCTACGATATCCAAGTGATGCATCACTTATGGTGCAACTGGCACCCGCATAGCTTGAAGTGGCTGGCAAAGCGTTTCTTGGAAATCGAGATGGTCGAGTTCTCGGACGTGTTCGGCATACGCGGCAAGCAGCTAGATAACCTCTATAAGATACTCCTTGACCCGGCGAACGAGGAGGTTGCCACAAACTACGCCTCTTTGGATGCCTTCGTCACGTATGAACTGTTCTTCGTACTCAAGGAACTGTTGGAGGGCAAAGTCATCGATGTGGACAAGCACCCTCAGTGGTTGACCGCTTTCGACGTAGAGCCCCATCTGCAGAAGAAGAACGAAGTAACAATGTACGATTACTTCGTAGTGTCAGAAGCCAAGTTCACGCGAGTGCTGTACGAGTGTGAACGCAACGGGCTACCGCTAGACCTAGGCAAGCTACACGAGGAGTCTGCCCGGTTGGCAAAGGAGCTACACAACATCGAGAGGTGGTTCGCAGGTCGCCTAAAAGACCCGACTATGAACCTGGGTAATGACAACTACATGCGCAAGTTCTTCTACGAGCGCATGGGTTACAAGCACCAAAAGGTTACAGATGGAGGGCAGAAGTCTCTCGACAAAGAGGTGCTTCAAGACTGGGAACTGGAATACGGTTGTGAGTACGTGCAGAAGTACAAAGTGTACAAAAACTCAGACAAGATACTGGGCACGTACGTATCTCAGTTGGCCAGGTTTGCGCACAACACTAGAGAGGGTTGCAGGATACACCCTACGTTGAGGCAGACTGGCACGGACACAGGTAGGTTAGCGTCTGCCTCTCCTAACCTGCAGAACTTGCCTGGGTATATACGGTTCGTATTTGCAGCACCTGAAGGGTACGTGCTGGCGGCTCCTGACTTTGCGCAGTTGGAAGTCCGGTTGATGGCGCACGTGGCGAACGACACAGAACTAATCGGTGCTATAAAGTCGGGTCGAGATCTTCATGCCGAAACAGCAAACATCATGTTTCCGGATGTAGACTACGACAGCATCATTGCGGCTAAAAAGAAGTCAGACAGAATCGATGAGAAAATATTCAAAGGCGAGGAGCCTTTGGAGAAACTATCGGACCACGAGAAGACCTGTCTGAAGAGGCGCAAGGCGGCTAAGACGATCACCTTCGGCTTGGCGTATGGTCAAGGGGTAAACCGACTGGCCAACAGTCTAAACGTATCCACCGACCATGCAAAAGAGTTGATACGCACCTACTTCAAAGCTTTTGCAGGTGTCAAAGATTACTTTGAGGACGCCATAGAAGAGGCCAGCGAGACTGGCTACTCGTACACTTTTATGGGCAGGCGTAGGGAGTTACCTCACTACTTCTCACACCTCAAAGGAGACGTGGCAAGAGCCCAGAGACAGACTAAGAACTCACCCATTCAAGGAGGAGCTTCCGACATAGTGAAGTGGGCTATGATCCGGCTATGGGAAGACGAGACTATAGCAAAGAGCGGTACGAAGATGCTGCTGCAGGTACACGACGAGGTAGTGCTGCAAGTACCTGAAGAGTGGGCAGACAAGAAAGAGTTTGCCGAACATATCGAAGCCATAATGGCAGAGCCTATGTACGAGCCCCTAAGGTGTCCGCTTAGAGCGGATATGAAGTACGGTAGGCATTATGGGGCGTGTAAGTGATCACACGGTGATCGAACAGGAGGGAAGGAACGTGGAAAAACTAGGAGCGCCGAGAAGAAAGGTTGCCGTGCTCATAGCAGCAGGGCACGCTAAGAGTGAAGCAGAAGCTGCAGACCTCATTCGTAAGGGTCTTTTTGAGAAGCTGATGGGTATTGAACCCGGAGAGAAGAGAGCTTCTAAGGACAGACTCAAAGAGCAGTTGGACAACACACTGGAGGACTAGACTGTGGCTAAATCAAGACTGGACAGTTTCATAACCTCCCTTGAGAAGCAGATGAAGGGAGCAGTTAAAATAACACGAGCCGAAGACTACGACGCGCACTGGGCTGACAAGCTGCCTTTCGGTCTGATGTCACTGGATGTGGCGACCAAAGGGGGCGCAGCCAGAGGCACTGTCACCCAGCTACACGGCGAGCCTGGTAGTGGTAAAGATCTGCTGATAAATCTGCAGATGGCGGCAGTTCAGCAGAAGTACGGCAAGGACACCAACATACTGTGGCTTAGCTTCGGGTACCCACCAGACACAGGGTACATGCGTATGTGTGGGGTACAGATCGCGTACTCAGACCAAGCACTGATGCAGCAGGGTATAATCCCGTCAGAGGCTACCGAAGAACAGCGGGGTGTACAGATGGGTAACATCCTGTTTGTGGACTTGGCCGACAAAGCTTCTGCGAAGGAGGCACCTGCCGAATCACTGTTCAACGCGGCAATCATGGGTGTGCAGTCGGGAGCCTTCCAACTGATCGTTATCAACGAGCTTGGCTCAGGTGAGACAAAGGATAACGTCATCAAAGAACTGTACGAGACTGTCAAAGTGGGCAGTTGGGCCATGTTGGTCACAAACTTCAGCAAGAGGTTCTACACAGCAATCCGAATGCCTTTGACCAATGAGGAGACCGGAGAGCAAGAGAGGAACCAGACAAACGTGCTGCTGGCTAACCCGGTCAGGGCCAACATCGCCACAGGGTACGCTGCTAAGTATGCGCCGACCACAACCGACACATCAGGGTGGGCGCTTCGCCACCTGAAGGCTTTGGATATACACCTGCGAGGCAGCAAGAAGATAAAGGACGGCAAGGTAGCAGTGGGTAAAGAAATCCATTGGAAGATTGCCAAAGCCAAGCACGGTATCAGTGAGGGCGCTGAAGGCACGATACACTTTTACTACGATAAAGGTGTAGATGCTGATGCAGACTTAGCGTCCACAGCTATCGCCTACGATGTCATAACCCGCAGGGGTAATAAGTACGACGTGCCTGGGCCTGAACAAGAGTGGGAGGTTTCTGGCGGTAAAGAAGGGGTTGTAACCTTCTTGTCAGAGAACGATGAGGTAAGAAAACACGTGCGCGCTCAGGTGCTGATCGCGTCGTTTGGAACTGGTACAGACTGATGCCTAAACGCCGTGTAGCCCGTCCAAGAGTTAGAGTGTGGGTAGGTGCCGAGGGTAAGCCTAAAACTGTGGAAGGCTTCTCTTTCCTGCCTGGACTGATTGCACACACTAGCCCTAGTAAAACTAGGAAGGAGCAACTGTTCAACATAACTCTAAAGAGGTGCGGCTACGCGGTGGTCACTAAAGTGCCACGCGATAAACTGGAGGAAGTCAAAAGTGTTCTCAGTAGAGTGCGCTGGTTCGTACCTCTAAGCAGAATAGCTGAGTCTGAGGAACACTTCGCAGTAGCCATGGAGGGACAAAAGGTGGCTTGGGAGAAGAAGAGTGACAGATATCACGAAAAACAGGAAGCTAGGATAGCTGAAGAGTTAGGCGGCAACACTCAGCCAGGAAGTGGTAGCCGCTGGGGATACCGACGAGACGTCATAAGCAAAACCTGTCAGGTAGAGGCTAAGTGGACCGATAACGACTTCTACAGCTTGGTACTCAAGGACTGGGAGTTTCTACGTAAGCAAGCTTTAACGGCTGACCGCGTACCGGTGTACGTCATAGAGATTAGACCGAGGGCGCTCAGTGTCGTGCTTGTAGAGGAGAATCATCTGCACGAGCCGATCCCTGCAGAAGACATAGTCTACACTTTTGAAAACCCTAGGACCAAGAAGTCCTTCAGGGTGACGCATGAGCACGCCGAGCTTGTAGCTAAGGAGAAAACCATCAAAGTGGTGTGGGGTTCAGGTAAGTCAAAACGTACTGCGTACATCACATCCATGCGCAGACTATTAGAAGGGACTCGTTCTGAGTAATGGATATATACACCGCGATCATAGCGGACTTCCGAGCGTGGATCGGTAAGTATGATCAGGAGGCGTTGATACAGCCCGACGTCATACCGACCTTAGATGACTGCCTAGATGCGGGAAGCGACCGCACTAAGCTCTTAGAGCTAACCGCTAGGGCTACTAAGGTGTTGGCCTACATGAATACTCAGAAAGCGCGGCTGGAAGCCTTTGAGGATGCGCTAGAGCCCAGACGAGACATGTTACTGAGCAGAGCGATCAGCGATGCCAATGACAGCGGCTTTACGTACCACGATCTAAGGCTTGCGCAAGCTAAGCAAGACAAGAACTATCAAGTGGCCAACAGAGATCTGATTCGCACTAGGGCCAGGAGAAGGATGGTTGAGTCAATCATCCGTAACATGGAACAGCTGCTAAACCAGGCAGACAGAGTACTAGGCAACAAGTAATGGACGACTTTATCCAGCGGCTACAAGAGCACCCTCCACAACTAGTACGTGAGGCATGGTCGGAGCACATACCTCCCTCCATAAATCAAGCGTACATCATAGTGAAGGTTAGAAACCGCTACACTCTGGGACCCAGCAGCAAGCTTAAAAACTTCAAGAAAGCTTTGTTGAAAGACTTAGAGGCGCAGTGGGGTCATCTAGAGCCGCTGGATAAAACAAAAGCGTACCTGATACATTTCTTGTTCACGCTAGAGGAGATAGAGACCAAAGGGTGGCGATCCCACCGTGATCACTCAAAACCTTGCAAGACAGGCAGGTGGGTGAGAAGAGACGTTGGGAACTGGCTGAAGTTCCCCGAAGACGTAGCCGCTAAAGTAGCGGGCTTCGATGACTCGGGAAACCTGAAGGCCGTACTGGAGAAGGAAAAAGGAGAAAAGGTAGGTATGCGTATCCGTATATACCTACTGCAAGGGAGGTAGCATGGAAGATAGCCCTGACGAATTTCTTGAGAAGTTCAACAGAGCTAGTAAAGCAGAAGTAGCGCAGTTGGTGAAAGACAACCTAGGCTACTGGCCAAGCGCAGGTCTGAGTAAGGACGACGCTGTAAAAGCGCTGAGCTTCAATCTTAAGAACCCGCCTACAAATACCGTCGATGTCTTAAGACGGGAAATCGTAACATACATACAAGCAAACAAGGACAGACTCTCTATGAAGTGCGACGGCGACTGTTTCAGTCACCCAGACGGAGTAGTGGTGGCCTGTCACCTTCTTCTGAAAAGGGAACTAGAAAAGCACAAGGAGGATGCGAATGCCGAAACCAGCACAGAAGATGTTTAAAGACCCTTTGGGTTTTGTAGAGTTATACGCACTGTGCGTCATAGGTCTTGACGTACCGTACAATGAACTGATCGCCAAAAATGACAGCGCCAAAGCCAAGCTGCTGGTCGAGAACTGGCAAGCTTTTTCCGAGTTGGACCTACACGCCGTCAACGATAAGTCGAAAGACGATGTCTACCCTGATGGTCGCCTACCCGTCGATAAACTCAACTACCTGAAGGACCTTCAGGTTTGGTGCAAGGGAGAGCTTGTGAACGGAAACAAACCTGAGAAGCCTGACTACTTTTCCGGGAAGTACTCGAGCGAAATAGAGGAGATGGAAGCCGCTTACGCTCGTAAGATATCGGAAGATGATGAGCCCGTAGAAGCGGAACCCGTAGAAGAAGTTGAGGAAGTGGAAGAAGAGCCCGAGCCTCAACAGCTTACCTTACAAGAGTCTGCCGCCACGGCACCCATCTCAGAAACAAAGGCTCGTACTATTCACGAGTTGAAAGCTAGGATGTCCGGGCAATCACTTGAGCCTACTGGCAATAGAACTAAGAGAGCAGTCAAAGTAGCCACCCGTAAAAGGGGGCTTTCCAAGGCCCCTCTAGATATTGCTGCTAAGGACGTAGAGGCGCTGAAGTCTCTGGCCAACACAATTACTGAGCAAAGCTCTGCCATCGAGGCGACTTTCCAATCAGTCCAGAAGCTCAGGTCCGAGGTCTACCCTAAAACTAGGATGGACCAGATGGTGCGTATGGACAAAGACTCTCTGAAGAAGTTGGAGAACTTGGAGTACAAGATAAAAACCATCGAGAAAGCACTGCTGTACATCCTGAACAACATGGCCTTCGAAAGCGCACGCGACAGCTACTTTGTTGGGCTGGAAGACGTGCCCGAGGTAGAGGAATACATGGATGTGACCTACGAAGAGGAGGAAGAGTAGCCCATGATAGACATACAGACACAAGCCCTGACAACTAAGTTAGGTAGAATAGAGCATCTGCTGGATAGACTACTGATGCATGTCAGCAGCCCGCACAACCTGAGGGGTATGCTGGGCAGAGAGGTGGTAGTGTCCTTAGAGGGGGCTGACCACTTCTCAGGTGTGGTGCTCACAGCAACGCAACACTACGCTCTAGTGAAGGTGAAGACAATCGTGGAGGGTTTTGAGAAGACCTACAAAGAGGACCAGCATGTAACGCTACCTCTCAAACACTACGGTCTAAGAGATCAAGGTTGAGCTAGACGGTTAGTACCGGCGCTTATGGCTAGTGCCGGTACTAACTGTTCTTAGCCGTTGTTAGCCTCAATATCGCCCGTGCCTGGGTGAACTACAGGACCGCTTTTATTACCTACTATAGTATTATTGTGCAAATCCGCGTCACCTGTACTGCTGTTGAGGTAAACATCTTCTGTACTGCCTGCAGCACTTTTCAGAAGGTTGCCGCTAGCAACATTACGACCACCTAGTAGGTTCATATCTGAGGCTATGTTATTACCGGAAAGAGCGGCCATGGAGGCTTTCTGTGCCTGCGTTCCAGCGGGGTTCTCAGCATTTACGGTGAACGTTGCACTACCATCGGGCATTAAGTTACCGATAAAGACAGACCTGCTACCAGTTGTGTCCACAGATCCTGTAACTAGGTTTCCGCCCAGTACTAGGTTATCGCCCGTTGCTGTTAAGTCAGAGGCCAGCACATTAGAATGCACGCCTAAATTGTCTCCTGTGAGGGTGACAGTGCGCGTTAAGTTAAGGCACGTAGAAACGTTACTCCCAGTACTGACAATACCAGCAGATCCGGTTAAGCTCTTAAATACGTTGCCGCTTACACTGGAGTAGTCGCCATCCCAGGTGATTTCGGGCTGCGCGAGTGAAAGTAAGCTGTTGAATAGCACGGCAGAGTGGTCGCAGTTAGTACCACTAGACACACCTTCATCCTGCACAACATTACCTAGTATGATGGTACCCGTGCAGGAGTTACCTACGGATATAGCGTCAGAGCCTAACGCAGTAGTGCGTGCTATGTTGTTGCCTATAATACGACAGCCTGTGGAGTTAGCGGCCAAAGTGATCTGGTCGTCTCCTACGTAGTTGTTAGAAATACCGTTAGCATCTCCGTTTACGTCGATGCCCCCGTCACCTAGGTTGTTACCGTTAATTACGTTGTAATTACCTGTGACAGATAGGCTACCTGAGTTGGTAACATTACCCGTAACTACGTTGTACTCACCTGACAAGGTCAAGGTGCTTGAGCCGTTAGAGGCAACGTTTCCGCTTACTCTAGAATCGTCCGTGTATAGCGTAATAACAGCAAAGCCTACATTACCGCTGACGTCGCATCCTGTACTTTGGTGAGAACTGTTATTGTCCACAATGCTCGCCAAATTCGTAGACCTGTTATTGATGATTTGGAACTTGTCCAAGGAAGCACTGCCCGTGCTATCTATTTTTATCGCGGGAAAAGCGCCCCCGATAAAAACATTGTTTGAAACCAAAGCGTCTTCGGCGTCGATAACTATTGTGTCTAAGTCACAGTCCAGGAACTTGTTGTTATCGATCACAGTGCGATCAGCGGAAGTCTGCACTTTGAAGTTACCAGAAATCATGTTTCCAGTTACTACGCAGTTAGGGCTAGATGAGTCAATGCTGATCGACGTATCCAAAGTAGTGCGTGCGGTACTTGTAAACTCTGTATCAATCTGGTTGCCAGAAATAATGCAACGCTCACACGTAGCTCCAGGCTGAGTAGCCGTCACTCGTATAGGATAGCTTGCAGCGGTGTCGGCAGTACCTGTATCAATCAGAGTGTTGTCCGAAACACGTACGTTATAGGTGGACCTATAACCGCCTGAGGACAGACCATACTCTAGGTTGGACTCCTCAAACTCAGTAATCCTTATACCTTGCCCAGAAATAGTGTTTAGCCTATTTCCTGTGACAGCTACGTTCTCCGCACCCACCTTGATACCGTAACTGGAGCAACCTCCACTGATTACGTTACCCGAAACAATGGAATTGGGTACGTCTACCACGATACCTGTAATACCGCAGTCTATTAGCGTGTTATTAACAATCTTGAACCCAGAGGCATCACCGTAAGCAGCTGCGGAGTGTGGGTATAGGTCTATACCTGTGTTACTGCAGGACGCCACGGTGTTATCTTTGATGAGGACTTCCTTACCTATAAAGAACTCGATCCCGTTTGAAAAATCGTTACCACCTGCTGTAGCAATTTTATTACCTATGACTTTCAGGTTTAGGGCTTCGTCTACGGATATTGCGTCGTGATCGTCAGTAGCACCTGCACTTGAACTGCTGTGCACAAATTCGCAGTTTGCGATGTGTACAGAGTTGTAGGTTGTCGATGCCCCGCTAATCAACACGCCAGCATTTGTGACCTCCGCATAACAACCTTCGATGGTGAGGTTGTTGGCACCTCCCTGGTTCGAGGTAGTCGCTGCGAAGAACGCCTCTAGAGACGTGGTAGCGCCGCCTACAGCCGTAGCTCTGCAGTTCTTAATCGTAGCGTCCCACTGCGCACTGCCAGTAGCGGTGAAGACTGCGTAAGCAACATTAATTCCGTGCGTGGCAGTAGTGCTCGCCCAAGCAAAATCTAGATTCTCTATGTGGGTGCCATCTTTAGAGTTCAAGTCAATTAAGGTGCTAGGGTTAGACCACTGACACCTAGGACCCGAATTACCCCCTGCGTGACCTATAATGCGGAGACCGTCTATAGGCAGGGCGTAGGGCTGGGTTAGTCCTAATGTTGCGTCTTCTACCTCGACGGTATCACCTATGACATGGATGATGTACGCCCGCTCTATCTGAACAGACTCAGACCAAACCCCGATGGCAGCTAACGCCTCTCCAAGAGAAGCAAAGTTGGTGAAGTTGTTGTAGTAGGGATTAGCAGACAGGTCGTTACCTACCGTAATATCCACCCGGTGGTCCACCCGGTGGATCATCTGCTTGCAACTCACAATCTCGGTGATGTTACCAGAAGCGGCTGTGACCTTGGCTAGATAGATAGACGAGTCATTGTCCAAGTCTAGGTTGGAGTCAAACACGTAGCTCTGTGTAGCTGGTGTGTACGCCAAGTAAGCCGTCGAGTTGTCAGTAATTGTAGCAGCGGTCGCAGCGACACCCTGCCCGTATCGCCTACCCCTAAACACGTACACCGAAGAAGAGACGTCTACGGTAAGCCCCGTGGGCGCAGTAGCGGTAACAGTGCCTCCCTGAAGCACGCCTCCGCTTACACTTGCGTAGTCGGCTCCTCCGAGTAAAGCACCATAGATGGCACCAGCAATGCTAGAGTCCGACCCCCCGCTCTGAATGTCGGGAGCCATGTCGTTGTATAAAGTATCTGACAGGTAAATGGGCGTACCTGCAACACCCGTGTTGACGTCCTCAAACCCTAGAGAGTCAGTGTTTGTGTCAAAAGCTGCTTTCTGAGTAGATCCACCATCTTCAGCCAAAACCAAACGGTTAGCGTCTGGGTGAAGCTGTAAGTGCGTGCCCGAAGACCAGTCCCAAACAGCCGCCTCATTGGGACTCATAGCAATGTCTTTCCAGACCATTTTACCAGACCAGACGTCTAGCGTTAGTCTAGCAGTAGAGCCTGAAGGGTTCCCAGTATCCCAACCAATACCCCACATAGGTAAGTTGGTACCTGACGCATAGTGCGTCATCAGAAGAGGATAGCCGCTATCCTGGTCCGTAACGTACTGAGTACCGTAGTGACCAGTGACTTGCCCCATGATGATTCTTTGGGGTTCACCAGCGCGCTGCAGTATCTCGTTGGTGCCCGTGCCGATACCTGCGCTCACGGCGCGTGATCCGGTGTCTGACGAGTATCTGCCCCAGTACTCGGCGTTTAGACCTGGAGGCTGTAACTCCTCGTAGCGAGCGTTTAAGCCGAAGTCGCTGACGTGAATCTTAGGATACCACGTAGCTGTTGCTGTGTACGTTGTGGCCGACACCACAATGGTACTGGAGACGTCAATCGACTTGAAACCGTAGTAGTCGTGCTTCTGCCAAGGGTTAGTCCAACCTGTACGGTAAGCATCTCGGACAAGTAAGAAGGTTCCCCAACCCCACACCACCGTAGCCTTAGTCACACCTCCATCGGCAGTAGCGTGAGTAAAAGATACGACATCCCCAGGACTCAGGGTGCCTGACTCAAAAGCAATACCGAGACCAGTACCGCTACCGTCTCCATTGGTGTCTGCTTCAACCAAGTAGAGCGAGGACCCTAAGATCTTACGTGTAGGACTGTAGACGTGGTTGAGCACGTGCTCGTAGTCTTGTGGCGCTTGAGAACCGAGGTGGAGGTGCTTCAGTAGAAGCTGCTCGGCTTGGTACTCTCTGTCTTCCAGGCCCGGAAGGAGTTCACTGGGAGCGCCAGCAATGCGATCAACCTGCTCTCCGCCACTGTTCAAGAGACGCTCTTTGACAGTAGTCAGAGTACGGCATTGCAGGTAGTAGTTACCCGGCACAATGCTAGGCTTGGAAGCTGCATCGTACAGTGGTAGACCGATAACAGGGTTGAGCAAGAACCCAGGCGGGTTCATAGGTGTTGCAGTACCGACAGCAGCAACAGAAGTATCGAAACCCGCAGGCCAGGAAGAAGGCAGCGCGGCTGATACGGTTTCACTACTGGTAGAAGGCGAACTGTGGTTCACCGGGTACAAGCGAGTGCCTATGGGCATAACCCAGTGATCATCAAAGCCCGTCTCTTGGTCCAAGGAACCGAACTTACCAGACTTCAGCACCTGCAGAGGGTTGCCCGCCGCAACGGACTCTGTACTTACCCTGGAGCCAGTGTCAATGGGAGCACCCAGTCGAGCAAGCCAGAGATCATTACCGCTGATGAACATTACGTACGCTCTGTTCTCTAGAGCGTCTAGACTGCTGCCTGCGGTGGTGTGGTTAGGCGGCTCTTGCCAGGCAACCATTTGGCCAGCGGTGAAAGAAGCACCATTAGACACCGTTACCCGGACAAGAGGGCCACGCGTCAGCACGGCCTTACTGTCGATGACTTCCTTCACATACCAGATACCGTCGTTACTGCCTGATGAGGTACCCTCGACCTTCAGGTAAGAACCGGGCCGCACATGCAAGTAGTTTAAGGTGACAGACAGTACTGGACCGTCTACATCCCACGAGCTTATGACAGTCTGCTGGTTACTGCCATTGTAGGGAGAGATGTCAGACACGACTTCAGTAATCGGGGGTACGAAGTCAGGCATACCCATGGAGTGGTTGCCTATGTAGTTCTGAGTACCGTGGTACTTAGTAACTGTATCCGACGTAGACGAGCGCTGGATAAAGGCAGGTAACAGCTGCTTAGAAAAAGCGGAAAGCTGATTCGTGTCTCCTAGAGGACTACTGCTAGACGCAGCCGTGGCGGTAGCATCTCTGTAGAACTTGAGGTACTTGCCCTCTGCTAAAGAAGACTGCAGTAGACCAACGTAAACCCACGTAGCAGGGGGCTCGTGCGAGGGTGAACCACCAGACAACCCTAGGTTTATGAGTGGGTAGGATGAACCGTCCAGAATGTCAACGGTGTCCTCAAAGTACAGAGAAGGCCAACCGAACTGACCCGTACCAACGCCAGAACCTGCATTCCAGAACAAGGTCTCGCAGGAGATACTAGGCCCGTCTAACAACGTTGCCAGCGTGTCTATGTTTAGTGCTAAGGCACCCGCTACTCTATTGGCGGTGCGCGCAGTCCAGTTCTCGCCCTGCTCCACAAACTTAGTACCCGCGTCTTGAGAGACGGTGGGCGTACGCTTGTAATTAGATGTGGTGTCGCTTAGGGGCGTATCACCGGTAACGACGCTACCGATTAGTCTATCTAGTGTCTTCATGCTAGCCTCGCACGATCACGCTGTGATCAAAACAGGAAATCCCAGTCGATCCTAAGAACTACATTGGGCGTAACAGGGATCGGCGTAAAAATGTTGTACGCAACTAGACGGGTGTTGTTATCCACATGGTCTAGGTTCTCAGTCGGCGTAGCACCGCTAATGTACAAACCCGCCTCACTGACCGGCACGTTGGTACCTACCGCCTGAGCGCTCTTGCTGACGTTGGTCGCAAAGGAAACTTCAGAAGAAGCTAGTATAGTCGAAAACCGTATGGTGTAGCTGTCTGGGAAACTACCGTTTACTGTAGTTTGTGGTAGCACGGTTTTCAAATAAGTAGGCGCGTCTGTGATCTGAACGTAGTCTTCCAACGCGCTGACAGTTACTAGCTCTTCCTGCGTAGCGAAGTAAGGCGCTGAAGAGAAGCTGCCGCCTACACCAAGGCCCAGGTAAGCCACTCGCTCACTAGTAAGCGCGTAGCCTGTACCCTCGATGTAGCCCGTGCCTGCTTCGATTGCCCCGTAGCTGGCTGCGCCTGACAAGTTACGCAACCAAGTTCTACCGATGTTTGTCAGTATGTTGTGAGACTCGCGCTTGGCGATGGTAGGTATACCCGCCAGCACTTTGTCTATCTCGCCTTCTTTGATCTCTTCTGGACGACAAGGCATGTCGCGTAGATCGTATAGGCGAACGCCCACGTTAGCACCCGGTGCCATGTGGTACTCAGTATTGTGAAGTTGCGACATACCTACCTCAGCGACGTTATGTACCACCCCGTAGAGTGTGACCTAAGAGTAAAACAATCCCAATCAGTGGACATCACCGCTGTAGCTGCGCCGTCGATAGTGTCAGCCCCACTAGCAGCGATAGTGATGTTTGCAGCAGACGCGTTGCCCGTGCTGTCCTTAATGACGATCTCGTAGTTAGGACCGATTACCTTACCTTCAGGTAGGGTGACCTGCACGGCAGTCGTGGTATCTACCTCTATGAAAGAGTCGCCCACAACGACTGTGTACGGCGTGTTGACCGCGTTAACCGGCTGTATCCCTGCCTGAGACTGATTGGTCAAAGCACCCGAACGACCGTCAAACCAGATAGCACCAAAACCGCCAGCGTTGTCCAGTAGGTCAGGTAGTGCAGGTAGCAGGACGCGCCCAAGGACACGTTTATACGTACCTGGGCCTGTACTCAAAGCCGAGTCGTGTGTATCTAGTCCTGAACCAGACATACCGGCATTCGTAAGGTAAAGAGCCTCATCGGCGGTAAGGGCCGATTGAGTATCAAAGGGAATCTGTCCGTACAGCAGTGCTCTACCTGTACCTAGTACAGAGCCAGACGCTGCAGGTAAGGGGTCTAGCAAGTAAGCCAGGTCACCGCGTATTGCGTCGGTGGAGGTTGCATCAATGGCAACAGCGGCGTGTACCGTGTCTTGAGGAAAAGCCGAAGCGGCAGGGGTAGCACCCGTATCACCCGCTGTGCTCATCCTGACCGGCGTGTTCAGCTTCACTATAGTACCAGCGCCCAAGCTAGAAACCGTGTCATTACTGACCACAATTATCTTGCGATACATCAGGCTCTGCTGAAGGTAGCTGGCTACGTGCGACTCGAGAGATCTGGACCAACCCTGAATAGAATCCCGCTCATACTCTTCAGTAGGTGCCGGGAACCCTCTGTCAGAGTATGCACTGGTCACCTCAATCAGCGCGGTAAGCCTTATAGGCACTGTAGGGGCTGCGACTGCTTGCGTAGTGACCACCACTAGGTAATTACCACAGTGGTAGGGCGTAAAGGTTTTGTCCTCTAGCGTAGTGGCGCTGGTCGGGTGCGTTAGAGACACACTGGTGTCGCGCTCAGGACCATACAAAGCCCAACTGCTAGATCCGGTGTAGTCTGCCCAGGAACCGCTGCTGGGGGTGACCGTAATTAGAGTGTTGGCCTGCTGTGCGGTAAGCACAGTAGGCGTTCCGTTTAGGGATAACCCAGCCATCAACTACCTCCAAAGCCGCCTGTACCAAACCCTTCAAAACCAAAGCCGACGTAAATTAGTGTGAATGCGTCAGGCATTTCGTGTTCGTCAACATGGTAAGCGACAGGGTCTCCCGAGTTAAATTCATAAGGCCTGTACTGACGCACAATGACCGTGTACGTGCCCTCTGGCATTCCAGTAGGCAGTTGCGCATCCAGTACGTGACCCGTGCTATCCTGGGTACTGCCGTCTAGACCTAGGACGGTTCTGCCTGCAGACGTGCCAGTTTCAAATGTTACGCCAACTGCTGAGTACTCTACCGAGGTTGCTTGATCTCTAAAGAAAACCCAGCTTCCGCCTACAGTACCATTAAAAGAGCTAGCTGAGGAACTTAAAGTACCCGTGTTCGTAACGTCAGGCGCTACAAAGTAGTAACCCTCTACGCGAACGGAGCTAAGCGAAGACAGTGACGCAAGTTGTATGAAAGGCTTCGGTATAACGAAACTTGTCCAGCCATGAGTAACATGGCGCTCAGTCCAGGCTCTGGCGCGTTTACCGATGTGCAGGTTCTGCAATGCTAGGCTACTGGCGGGTGCATCGAACACGGTTGTTGGCGTGGCGCTGACTGCGCCCACATCTGTCCAACCATACACAATGTCGTCACCCGCAACCTTGTTGTCCCAGTTGCTGAAAAATCCAGGACTCTGAGACGGAACTTTTTGTTCGTCATCAGGCACCGCAGGATCGTAGGGGTGCACCTGAACCTGTAAGTCATTCACTGCCGGTGCTAACGAGGCTTCTAGTGTAGAGATGGCGGCACCGCCTACAGGCACGTACTGCGTGGCCTGCAAGTGTGTTTCTAGGTGCGGACCCCAAAGAAGACCTTTGTCGGTGTCGAATATGTACTCTAGTTGGAAGTAGGGAGCATGTAGTGCGTGGTCAGCGTGGAAGGTGTCTCTAGCAGCCGCCAGCGTCGGGTAAGTGTTAGCGGCAGCGCCCCGCACAGTCTGAACGACGCCGACTGCCAAGCTGGTAGCACCCCGCACCTCTACGTTGGCTGTGCCTGATAAGGCATCCCCAAACATGAGACGTTGCTCATAGCCGTAGTTACCTGTGCCGTCTGCTTGGTAGAAGCCCAACAACAAGAACGTATGGGGGTGGCTGTCTTGGGGATTGTAAACACCGAACGGTATCTTCGGGTGTTGACCAGAACCTATATGTACGATTACTGGCGGCGCAGAGTCCCACCCTACACTAGCGTCCTGAAAGTCCCCGCTGTGGTACAGCCTAACTTCCTCACCGAGAGTGAACTCGTCACCTGTGGATGTTTTCTCGATAGGTAGCCATAGGTAGGAGGCCAACACGTCGATATCCGCGTTGGCCTGATTGACCATGTCCACTAGCGCCTGATTTTCATTCCAGGAGCCGTCGCCTGAAAAATCAGACACGCGCCCCTCTACATAACCGGACTCGTACTTGTCGTAGACGTCTCTGGCGGTGTCTGCTAGCCAAAGATTATCCAGGGTCTTCTGCCAGGGGTACGTATAGGGTAGCTGTGACTCCGCAGTAGCGGTGTCCGAGGTCTTGACCACGGGAGATGAGTGAGGAGCGTCACTCAAGAATAAAGTGGGCTTGAAGGTGGTATCCGTTGTGACGTCTATCTGATCTTCAAGAGGGTACGCTCCCAGCAAAAGAACCTCAGTTCTGGCAGGTTTCCACTCTCTGGCGAAAGTAAGTAACAGATCGTCGTAGCTTTGGTCGTACAGAGACTTGGTGGGTAGCTCCACTACGAAGGTATGGTAGCGGGTCAAGAAGTCTTGACCCGTAAAGATGTTGTTGACGTCGGTTGGGTTGGATACGTAGTCGTACACCTTCACTGCGCTAAGAAGGGGTACGTAGGCGTCTACGGTTGCGTCATCCACACGTTGGGCTCTGGTAAGCTCCAAACGGTACTCATCTTTTAAGCGTCTGACGGTTGTCTCGCCATCTACCGTCTCTATTACTTCTTCGGGAACATTCGAGTCCGCGATAAGCAGTTGTAGCCGTTTCTGCTCTTCGGATGTCCTAACCCACTCGGCGGCTTGCTTTAGGGTGACAGATTGAAAAGTGCGACCCGTACTAGGGTTCACGCCTAGGGCATAACCAGTAGGGTAGTAGTACGTACGGTAACCCCCTTGATTGGGGGTCTTCACTATGATTCGACCAGACTTCAGACTGTCTTGCTCAGAGATGACAGTTATTACGCCAGCCTCTTCTGTGTAGGGTAAACCTAGAAAAGCTTCTGCCGCCATCTTGAGGCTGTTTACTTGAGGACCCTTCATAAGGGCGACCCAGCAGGCTTTGACTATGGACAGGTAATCTACGTCCATTCCGCTGGATTCTACAAGCTCTCTAGGCAAGCCGACTAGAACACCGAAGTTGTCACTGATGGTCTGGTCGTTATTGAAGTATGAAACTTCACCCCAAAGACGATCTGGTATCGTGCCCGCTGTCGAGTAACGCGGAGTCCTAGCACGGTAAGTACCAGTGTAAGAAAAAGTGTGGTTGACGCGAATACGTTTGTTGCCGTCAAACACGTCAATTATGGTGTAGACACCGATCTCGCCGGTCTCCATGACTAAAGTC
>Ga0099849_1000047_pt1 | contig 41626 bp, 48 predicted proteins | sample CB_VirMetaG_4_FD_78177 | JGI IMG/M metagenome (GOLD analysis project Ga0099849, IMG submission 78177) | Freshwater to marine saline gradient viral communities from Chesapeake Bay - CB_1508_1M Viral MetaG | ecosystem: Environmental > Aquatic > Marine > Coastal | place: USA: Chesapeake Bay... | reverse complement strand
TGCAGGCCTTGAATCTGCAGACGTTGCCCGTCAGCTAGCCGCTGCGCAACAGCTTGGAACGACTGGCCAACAGCTTGGCGCGCTTACGCAACAAGATCTGTTGCGGCAATTGCAAGCAGGCACACAAATGGGGGCCCTGGCAGGTGAAGAGCAACAAGCTGCCCTTCAGCGAATCGGAGCACTTGAGGCGGCTGGAGCCGCAAGACAACAAGACAAGCAGCGTAACCTTGATCTTGCCTACCAAGACTTTCTTGAGCAGCGAGACTACGACAGAGGAAACATTGCGTTCCTCAATGCTGCGATCCGTGGTCTTGAGGTTCCTACGCAAGTTACAAAAGAGGGTACAGGTCCTGCATCGGTTTACCAGCCGTCGCCACTGTCACAGCTTGCTGCTGGCTTTGGTGCCTACAGCGGTTTAAGAAAAGTTTTAGGAACTCCATAAATGGACGAGAACGAACTCGAAGACGATCGGCTCGAAGGCGTGAGCGAGCGGGCTTATAGCATGTCAGAAACAAACCCGTACACTGGCCAGCTCGAAGAATTGCTCACAAAGTACATTGACCAAGAGACTACCGCAACTCGCGAAAAAAAGGCCATTATTGATGAGGCAACCAATAGGCTCCTACAGCGACAGAGTCCTGACAAGTATCAAGAGGCGGCTGAGCTTTTTCGTATCTCTGCTGCCTTTGCAAAGCCAACGAGGACAGGCGCATTTGCAGAGAGCCTTGGCAACGTTGCAGAAACCAGCGCCGACATCCTGACAAAACGTGGAGCCAGGGACAAAGAAACTGAAGAGCTGTTGATGAAGTATAAGCTGGCTGGCTTAGATACCGACACAGCAGGCCAAAAGGCTAAGATTCAGGCGCTTGGTACGTTAGCAAGAAATGCAAGGCCTGCTGAGCGATTGACTGAGGTTGAGAAGCTTACTAGGATCATTGAGGATCCTCGTACAAGCGCGAGCGCTAAAGCAAATGCCCAGGCAAGGCTTCGCAAGTTAACTTACATTCGACCAGAAAAACAAGGGGCTGGTGCACCTGCGCCGCTTTCGCCTGCTGGCAAAACGGCAGCAGATCTTGGTTTAATACCAGGAACACCTGAGTATCAAACAAAGGTTGAGGAAATTAGCAAAACTGGAGCTGGCGCGCAGCTTTCTTCAACCGCGCAAAAAATGCTGATTGAGACTCAAGAAAAGATTGACGCAGGATCAGAGGTTGTCATGGCGTTTGAGCAAGCCCTACGGCTTAACGACGTTGCTTATGAGGGTCCAACCGCCGGAGCCAGAGAGGTTGCCGGCAGATATATCCCGATTTTTAGTGATAGCGAGGCGCAGACTGCAACAGCTGATCTTGAAAACATAGTGCTGGGCACCGCTTTAACGCAGCTTAAGGCAATTTTTGGTGCGGCTCCAACAGAAGGCGAACGCAAGATCTTGATTGACGTGCAAGGCTCAATTAACAAACCTGCAAACACACGCAAGGCTATTTGGGAACGGGCTCAAAAAGCCGCGGCCCGTAGAATCGCTGCCAACAAAAAGCGGATGGAAGATATTCGTTCAGGCGCCTATGCTAGGATGGGACAAGATCAAGAGGAATTCGCGCATGGTGGTCGAATACGCATGAAGGATGGCGGTGATCTTAGCGCGGCAAACCTCGGCAGAACTGCTGCCCAAGGCGTGTTTTTAGGCTATGGCGATGAGGCGATTGCACGGGTGCGGGCAGCAATGGAGGGTCGCCCCTACGAAGAGGTGCTTGCAGAGGAGCGGTTGAAGCTGCAAGAGTTTGGTGAACGGTATCCAGGAACGGCACTTGCAACAGAGTTTGTTGGAGGTGCTATACCAACTGCAGCTGCGATGATGGTGCCAGGTGGACAGCTTCCGGCTGCGGCAAGGCTAAGCGCCTTAGCCTCACGATTACCACGGGCCTTGCGAGGTACGACTGCAAAGACAGCAGCCGCAGGAACGACGACCGGAGCAATTGCCGGGTCTGGCACTGCAACAGAAGACAACCGAATGCAAGGGGCGCTTGGCGGTGGCTTGACTGGCATGGTGATGGGGCCAGCCTTTGCAAAAGCCACAGACCTTGGTCTTGCAGGCGGTAAGAATCTTTATGACATCGTAAGACGCAGTCCACAAACCGTTGAAGACCGTGCGATGTCAAAGGTCATGCAGGCTATGAGCCGAGATGAGATGGATCCTGCTGCTTTAAAGGCTCAAATGGCTAAGGATCGTGCCATGGGCACTGATGCCATGCTGATGGACGTTAGCCCGTCGATGCAGACGCTTGGCGAGGCCGTAGTCACGATGCCTGGTTCTGGAAGGTCTAAACTTGGCGCGCCACTTGCTGAGCGCCTTGAAGAGGGCCGTGAACGTGTCGGCGAGCGAATCCTACAAACAGTTGGCAAGGGCGTTGACTTTACTAAAGAAGAGGCAAGCTTGGTTGGAAAGCTTCGAGCCAATGCTAATACAGTTTACGACAAAGCCTACGAAAAAGGCGCCGTCAACGATCCACGCATCATGCGGGTGCTTGAAGACGACACCTTTAAGAAGGCGTTTAACGAGGCCCGTGAGATTGCGAACAAGCAGGCAAGAACAGCTGAGTTGCGCGGAGAAGATCCTAAGAAGTTTGCGCTGACAAATGTCTATGAGGTTGACACAGACGGCAACATCGTAAAGGTTAACATCCCAGACGTAAGAACACTAGACTACATAAAGCGTGGGATTGACGCGCTGATTGACAAGGGCTACAAGGGTGCTGGCATGTCAAGTGCTGAGGCTACGGCGCTCCGTGACTTGAAGAAGGAATTCGTGAAGGTCATTGATGACAACGTACCTGAGTACGCTGCAGCACGAGCACAGTACGCCGGGGACATTGAGGTGCTTGACGCATTGCGTCTTGGCCGCGAAAAATATTTGACCGCTAAGATGCTTCCAGAGCAGGCAAGACAGCTTGTCGGCGAAATGTCGGTTGCCGAACGCGATGCCTTGAGAGCGGGTGTTGCGCAGTCGGCCTTAGACAAGATCATGAATGCGCCGCAACAAGTAAACGCGGCTCAGCGAGTTATCGGAGCCCCGGCTACAAGAAAACGGCTTGAAGTGTTATTTGATGATCCGGCAGAGTTTAAGTTGTTCGAAGCAGCGCTTGAGCGTGAGGCTGAGCTGTTTAGAAATGCCCAAGAGGTAATCAGGAACAGTAGGACGGCTAACAAGAAAGAAGCTATTGCGGACCTGAAAAAGACTGATAAGCTCCTTGACATTGCAGGCGAGGCCGTTGACTTATCAACAGGCGGAACCGGTACAGTGCTTGGTCGCGTTTTGCGCTTTATGAACAAGGCCAGGGGCCTTGATGAAAAGACTGCAGCCGAGCTTGCAGAGTTGCTGAAGACAAAGGACGTGACTGAGATAGACAAGATCATGAGCCGGTTGGAAAGTCGAGCGGCTAACTTTGAAAAACAAGCTAAATTTAGAGAGGCGACGCAAATTGGCGTTGGCGGTGCAACAGGCAGTGTGCTGCAGCAGCCAAGGAGCATTGACACAGAGGAGCCAATTGACGAGGAAGAAGTTGATGTTGACGCAATCGTCGAAAGGCTAACTCGTGGCGAAAATTAGTGAACTAATTAAGATACTTCGCGGAGAGGGAAATGTCGCTGGAGCTAGACGCGCTGAGCGTATTGGCGATGAGGCGCCTTATTCTCTTGAGGGTCTAGCAGAAAAGTATGAAAGTGCGAGACTGCCGCCCGTGCAGCCGTTTGGCAAGGGAAGCCTTGTAAAAGGAAAAAAGCTTTCTGAACGGGCGCGTGAGGGACTTACGGAATATCAGTCTGGCTTGTACAACTCAAAAGTCGGCGGATATTCAACTTTGCAAAATTATTTGCGCACAGGCGGTACAAAAAAATATGGAACTGACTATGACGAAGAAACATTGAAAAAAATAGTCGAAGGCATTGATGAGGCATTTATTGGATCTCGTTTAGCAGGGGGAACGAAGCTGTACCGTGGATTAAACGATGCAAGGGCATTGTTCGGTGCGAATCTTGAAAATCTACAAGTCGGAAAAGTGCTGAACGATCCTGGATTTTTATCGACGACGAAAAGCAAAAAAATCGCACAAGAAAAATTTTCAAAAAAATTAAACCCAGGCGAGCGTCCATATATTTTAGAAATAGACATTCCGAGTGACATGCCTGGGTTTGATATGTCTCAGTTTAAGGACATCGGAGAGCAAGAAGTGTTACTTCCAAGAAATTTACCTTTAGAAGTAACAGACATTCGCGGTGGAACAATAAAAGTACGGCCTGTTGTCGATCAAAAAATGCATGGGGGCATGGTGCAAGCATTTTCAGGCGGCGGTCTTGCTAAGTTTTTTTCTGCGGTTGATGAGGCTGTAGCAAACCTACGCCAAAAGAAGGGCACCGGCGAGCAGATGCTCAAAGAGATTCAAAAGGCTCCTGGCGTCAAGAAAGAAGAGCTTGAGCTACGGCGCCTTCCAGAAAGGCTAGCCGGCCAGCAAAAGGTCACACAAGAAGACATTCAGGCTATGCTGCAAGCTGTTCCGGCGCCAAAGCTTTCGATGACTACGAGAGGTGGAAAGGCTGGATTGCAAACTCCAGATGCGATTCCTGATTTTCAAGAATGGCTAAGGAATGCTGACAGACGCATGGAGCATGAGAATGCAATCGATGCTGCAAATATGCACGGCTTTGAAGTAACACAAAACCCAGAAGATATGGGAATGCTTGGTTTTTTAGACCAGGACGGCGATATTTATGATTCTGAAGACGTGTATCAAACGCTGATCATGTCCGCAGAGGACTTGAGTCGCGATTATGTAGAAGCAGAAGACCTTTGGAGGGAAGCTTCACGCAAAGCTACGGATATGATCGACTGGGACGGTAACATAAAACCAGGGTTTGAGCAGCAATATGAAGAAGCTCAACGAAAGATCGCGGATCTTGCAGAAGATAAAGACAATGCGCAAGAATACATGGACAATGCGTATCAAGCCGCGTATGCTTTTTCGAGGTTGTTGACTGACTGGGGCAGGACAATCTCCGGACCAAGTGTAAGCAAAGATCCAAAGTTTGAAAACTTTACAACCAAGGGTCCGAAGGAAAATTATCGCGAGTTGCTGATTCAGCTTGATAGGCCTGACGTTCAGGATCCAACGAAGCCTTACGTAAAACCCGCGCATTTTTCAGAAGAAGACATTGTTGTGCACGCCAGGGTTGACGATCGCGTCGGGCCAAACGGCGAGAAGATTCTTTATGTCGAGGAGATTCAATCTGACTGGCACCAAGATGCCCGGAAGGCTAGGCTTGACGAAGCAAAGAACCGCGTGGATAAGGGAAGTATTCAAGCAGAAATCTCAGATGCAGCAATGGCTCAAATGCGTGAAGAGCTCGGGCTTCCTGGGGATGCTGTAATTCCATCTGCAGAAGATAGTCCAGAAGTTCGTCAAAGGTTTCTAGAAGTTTTTGAAGAACTTGAAGATGCTCGCATCAATGAAGAAGCCAAAAAGCTACCAAAAGATTTTGGCTACAAGGAAATGGGAACTCGCATCCCACCTTGGCAGCAGACGAGCCATGAGCTTGCGATCAAGCAGATCTTTGATACTGCTGCAAGAGAGGGTTACGACAAGGTCATGTTTGCACCGGGAAGCGAGCAGGTCAAGCGCTATAGCCTAGGTGAGTATCTCGATGAGATCAAGGTGAGCAGCCGAGCCACAAGCTCAGGCACAGTTTATGACCTAGAGGGTCTTGCAAAAGATGGTAGGACAATCGACCGCACGTTCAAGAATAAAAAGGAACTTGCAGAGCACATTGGAGATGACAAGGCAAAGATGGCCCTTGAGCGCATAGCAAAAAACAAGGCCAGCGGATCAAAGAAACCCGCCGTATTGACCGGCGAAGACCTGCTTCTTGGCGGCAAAAAGGCTCAGGGCAAGTTGAAGATCTACGATGAGATTCTTCCTAACTACGTTCAAAAGTACGCGGGTAAGGAATTTAATGTTCAGCCAGGAAAAACCTCGATTGACGCGGACAACATTTCAATGTCTGACAGACGACATGAATTTGCAGAAAACTTTTTAGACAGAAGAAGAAGGGAGCTGCGAAGGTCATTTGATGAAGGCGTCATTCCAGCCGGGGCAGAAGATATTGAAGGTGAAATTCTTGAGGAGGCCCGTAAAGTAGTATTAAAAGGTTTCCAACCAGGTTATTCAACCCTCAAAGAACGCTTTGCAGAAAAATTTGCGCCTAAATTCAATGACGACCTAAGTGAGCTCGGAGGGTCACTGAAAACTGACTATCAGGGGCTCATCAATGAATTAGACCCAAGTTCCTTTAGAGACAACGCAACTGAGCGCCTACCCTTTACAAGTGCTGGAGAAGCGCTTGATTGGTTAGACCCAGGGAACCTTAAGTTTCGTGATCCTGAGAAGCAAGGGCTTTATGAAGACTGGCTCGAAGAGCAAATCATGGAGGCATCGACAAGGCCATTTGTAATGGACAAGGTGCTTATTCCGCGATTTAGGAAGATGGCAGAAGACGAACTTGCTGCTCGTGGCGAAGACTTCTATAAGGACATGGAGCTTCCTCCAAGGCTTGAGGGGATGTCTGTTGACATCACTCCTGAGATGCGCGAAAAGATCACGAGTCGCGGGCAACCGCTCTTTGTTGTTCCACCTGCGGCAGCTGGAGCTGCAGCTCTAACAGAAGAGGAAGAGCCAGTGCAAGAGTTTAAGGAAGCAGGCCGTGTTGAGAAGAAAGAGGGTCTTGCAAAGGAACAGTTTGCTTCACCCTTTGATGAGACTCGGCGCATTGGCCCACGACCTGGCCTTGGTTCAGGACCTGCGAGGATTCGGAATCTTACTAAGATCTTGCGTGGTGAAGACAGCGAGGCAAAGAACGTCGAGAGACAACGGATTGCCGGCAATGTCAAGGCAGGTGAGGAATTTGGCGAATACATGTACGACATGCTTGTTCCCCAGACGCCATGGGAGTTTGCACTTGAAGCAGCATTCGGACCTGTTGGTAAGCTGAGAAAGGGTTTATTGGCAGCAAGCGGAGCTATGTACGACCCAGACGCAGAAGCCGGAAGAATCAGACTGTTGCACGGTAGCCCAAGCAAGATCGACAGATTGGAAGAGGGTCGTGAGCTCTGGGCCAGTACAGATCCTGAGTACGCGTTGAAGCGCGCGATGGACAAGATGCGCTTTGCACAAGGGGCACAAGGTCCTGGCTACCTAAACCAGTTTGAGATGGAAGATACCGATCTCATGCGACTCGTGGATAAATATTCACCAGAGGAAATTGAAGTCGCAAGACGAGCTTTTGCAAAGCTGCCCCAGGGCCGTGAGGTCACGGGTGAAGAGATCTATGAACTAGCCAGCACAAATACGGGCGGAGCCAAGACGGCGGCCTTGGAAAATGTAGCTCGGGCTTTAGGCAAGAAGGGGTATCAGGTTCCGGCAGGAGCAGATGACAAGGGTGAGTGGTACAGGGTGCTTGATCAAACGGATCTAGAAAGATTTGGCCGTGGCGGAAAGGTCGTTGATGTCTTAAAGGACGCCTTTAAGATGACAGACGAGGCCCCTGATCTATCCCGCCGAAAGGCCATTGGACTAAGAGAGAAGATCATTGAGCCTGGCTCGTTGACGACGATTGAAAAGGAGGTTAGTGCATCTGACCTCGAAACTTTGCAAAAGGCCATGGGTAATGTTGGAGAGGCCATTCTCAATGAGCCAGTAAACCGTCGAGAGGTTTTGAAGCGCGGAGCATTAAGCGCAGGATCAAACTTAATTCCTGGTGGTGGAGCTCTTACGCAAATAGCAAAAGAAATGGTACCAAAAATGCTAGATGTCACAGAGCCTGCATTGGGCAGCAAAGCAAAAGTCGGCATCACGCCGACTATACAAGGAGCTATCGCACGGGCCTTGAGAGAGGGCGTAGATGACGAATTAGAAATAGTTGACCAGCTGTTAGATGAGTTTCCAGACATCGATGCTGATGAATTGATCGACTTTGTGATCCCGGCAATGAGAGATCCATATGGGGCCGTTGAGTATGGCAGTCAGGTTGCTGCAATGGGCCCTCTTGAGTATTTGAATCGTTCGTTGGGTTATCCAGGCAGCAACGAGCTACGGCCTATTTTGCGAGAGATTAAAGACACAGACTTCTTGCTCTACAATCAACTCAAGGAAGCTGCAAGACGTAACGACGAAATGATCGCCGAACGAACACCTGGCACGACTTACGCGCGGCGCCTCAAAGATGCGCGAGCAATGGCCAAAAAAGGCGGCTACCCGTTTAATATGGAGAAGTTCAGGGAGCGTTACGGGTATCCAAAGGACTTTGATCCCAATGCTCCAAAGAAACGTAAGAAGAAAGCTGACTAGCTAGTCTGGTCAATCTGGTAAAAGAAATCGTCTGAATCTCTAGCAGACCATTTGGCTGTGTTTTCCACCGTGTAGATCTTTGTGCAGACCTTAAAGTCAGGCATCTTCATCTGACCGCTCACTAGGCTCTGATCATAGAACAGGCAACGGTTATTGGGCTGAGCTGCGAACTGCCCGTTGTCAAGCTTGATGAAGTTAAAGCTCTTGTGCTCGGCAGCCGTCTCAGTGAAGGTGGTGTCAAGAATTGCAAAGTCTGGGCTGCAAAAATCTACGGTGAATAGATAGTCGCCGAAATGGAATTGCTTGTCCTTTCCAAAGAACTTCATCTTGAGCCCGCGTAGGTTTGACTTCTCAACGATCGTGAAATGATAGCCCATGCAATCCCAGAGCTGCAGAAAGTCTAAGGGCAGGTTTTCTGCGCCTTCCTTCCAGACGTAGGCGTGAATCGGCAGCTTGTCATACAAGGCCCCGTAGTTGGGCAAAAGGCTTTCGATTCTGAATGCTTGGCCCTTAATGGCCTTTAGGCTCATCCAGACGCATGGTTCTAGCTCACCGTGGCCCTTCTGATGGTCATAAAGGAACTCACGCTTAATGAAGCACTGGACTGGTGGCAGGGAGGACACTAGAAAGGCCATAGGGGGCTCCTGTCAAAGCTAGTACAAATACTAGCAAAAAATATTAAAAAAGCACGCACTTCGTGGCAAAACCGTGTAGAATCTTAATCATGCACAGTCATTCCGGTTGTGCACCGTGAAAGAAGAAAAGGAGATTCAAATGGCACACAATGTAGAAACGATGGCTTACGCAGGTCAAGTTCCTTGGCACGGTCTTGGTACCAAGGTCGATTCTAACTTATCGCCTGAGGAAATGCTTAAGGCTGCCAAGTTAGATTGGACTGTCGAGAAGAAGCAACTCTGGGTTAGCATGGGTGGTGGGGTCGATGAAGATGCGCTTCTTAACTCACACTCGGCACTTGTTCGTTCTAGTGATCAATCAATCCTTGGCATTTGCGGCAAGGACTACAACCCAAGCCAAAACCACGACGTCTTTGAGTTCTTTGACCGCTTTTGCCGGGCAGGCGACATGACCATGGAAACGGCGGGCAGTCTTCAAGAGGGCCGCCGCGTATGGGGCCTTGCAAAGATCAAGGGCGGTTTCCGTGTCAACGGTGGCGACGAAGTCGAGGGCTACATGCTTCTTGACAACCCGCACATTTGGGGGCGTAGTCTTCAAATCATGTTTACACCGGTCCGCGTCGTTTGCAACAACACCTTGACGCAAGCGCTTAACGGCGCCGACGTCAATTCCACCTTCCGCATGACCCATGACCGCTTGTTCACGGACATCGTCAAGAAGGAGGCTGAGGAAAAGGTTGGCCTTGCAACCGCAGCCCTTGAGGTATTTAAGGAGCAGTCTAAGTTCTTGGCCTCTAAGCGTTACGAAGACCAAGCGCTTATGCGCTTCTTTAGCCGCGTCATGAATCCTCAAGCGCAACTTGCAGCAAACGAGGAACTTAACCCCGCAGAACTTGGCCGCACCGTTAACAAGCTCATCGAACTTGTTGACACACAACCCGGTGCCGACATGAAAACAAGCAAAGGCACTTGGTGGGGAGCGTTTAACGCTGTGACCTACTACTACGACCACGTGGCCGGCACTGATCGTGACAAGGCGCTCACTAGCGCATGGTTCGGTGCCGCTGCAAACCGTAAGCGCCAAGCGCTCGACCTAGCTGTCGAGTACGCAGAAGCAGCTTAACTTTCCGGGGGCTACGGCCCCTTATTCTTTTTAGGAGATCGCCATGGCCAACGAGCGTGGTAAACACATTGACAACACTCACCTGAGCATTGACCAGGCTGAGGCCCGAGGCTTTATTCATCGAGACTACATCGCCCACTGCCTTAGGTGGACCCACGTAGCTAAGTGGATGGGTAAGCCAGAAAACCGCAAGAACTGTAAGCTTCTTGACATTGGCTGCGGGAAGGACGTGCCGTTGGCCCGAATGCTGTTCACAAGCCGCATGGCCAGTGATGGCCTCGAGTACGTCGGCATGGACTACAACAAGCTTGAGATGCCTGATGCGTTCAAGAATACTAAGTGGCAGCCCACGCTTATCGGTCAATCGATCTTCCCTGAGACACCTACACCGCATGAAAACTATGACGTCATCACGTGCTTTGAGGTTCTTGAGCACGTAGAGCCGGTTCATGCCTTTAAGATGCTGCAGGCCTTTAAGCAAAAGCTCACTGAGAATGGCGTAGCCTTCATTAGCACCCCTGTCTACGACGCAAAGGTAGGAGCAGCTGCAAACCACGTTAATGAGATGGGGTATCGAACCATGCAGCTTATGCTGGCCCTTGCTGGACTCGACGTTGATGACCACTTTGGCACATTTGCATCGATCAAAGACTACAAGGATCTTAATGAGAAAGATGACATCGATGGCATATTTAACCGCCTTCGCGACTACTACGACACCAACTACTTGGCAACGATCTTTGCTCCCTTGTATCCGCATCGAGCTCGCAACGTGCTTTGGCGAGTCAAACACGCACCGCCTATTCTAACTGAGGCAGCAGACTACATTGACGAGCTGCGATCATTGACAGAAGAGCAGTTTAGCAGCAGCAAAGAACGCCAACCTTTATTTGATCACTTGGAGAAGACCTATGCCTGATCGCGATCTGTTTGGCGACGTTACTGCATTTCATCGCAAGTTTAACTTACCGCAGCAAGAGAAACCAAGTCTGCCAGACCTTGAGATCTTGCAGCTTAAGCTTCGTCACTTGCATGAAGAGCTGCAAGAGATTGAGGACGGTGTTGACGCAAAGGATCTCGAGCAAGTGTTTGATGGAATCATTGACCTTGTTTACGTCTCACTTGGTCTTGCTTACTTTTGCAAGCTGCCGTTTAACGAGGGTTGGCAGCGAGTGCACTGGGCCAACATGAAAAAAGTTAGGGCGGAACGTCCAGAAGATAGCAAGCGAGGTTCGACTTACGATATAATTAAGCCTGAGGGTTGGGAAGCTCCTAAGCTTAGTGACCTTCTTTGAAAGGAGAAAGCGTGAAAGGCATTATCATAATCGAGGGCTGTGATGGCACCGGAAAAACCACACTTGCTAAAAAGCTGTGTGAAAAGTACGATGGTCACTACATTCACAACACATACCGCTGGCCTAATAAGATGCCGCTGTATCATACGGCAGCACTTCATAGGGCCATTAAGCTATCTCAAGAAAAGCTCGTTGTCATTGACAGGCTTTGGATGAGCGAGGCAATCTATGCAGCTGTTTACCGTGGCGGCAGTCCTTGGCCTCAAATGGGCCGCATGCTTGACAGAATCATTCTCAAGCACTGCGGGATCTACGTTATGTGCGAACTGCCTACAGACCACAAAGAAAAGTTTCAACAACTCAAGTACCAACGAGAAGAAATGTATGACGACGTTTCAGAAGTCGGCACGCGTTTTCAAGAGTTGATTTGGGGTCGTGGTCAGATAACAGGCGACAACTACGCAGACTACATGAGCTTTGGCGGCATGTGTGAACGAGAAGATTGTTTGATCTATAACGTTGACACGCACGGTAACGACATGGACATGTTTTGTAACCTTGTTGCTGACACGCTGCACCATCGGCAATCGCTGCAATGGCAGCCAGGCCTTGCAATGAAGGAACAAAACTTTGCAGGCTTTGCAGTCGGAGCCAAGTATCTTATGGTTGGCGATGCGCCTAATCCTAAGATGCGCGCAATTAGGTGGCCCTTCTTTGACTTCGGCAATTCAAGCAACTTTCTTGCCAAGGTCATGCACGAATTGTTGATTGACGAGACAGAGTGCGTCTGGGTCAATGCCAGATACGCAAACGGTGGTATGAATATTCGTGAGCTTAAAAACGCTTACGACCTTCAGACCATTGCCCTTGGAGCCAATGCAGCAGACACTATCAAAGATCTTTGGCTTGACGATTCACGAATGATCGCTGCTGTGCATCCAAGCTACGCCTTGCGGTTTGGTCATGAGGAAGATTTTAAACGACAGCTCCAAGGGAGATTAGTATGAACTTCACTAACATGATTTGGCAGGGCCTGATGCAAAACATCTTAGACAACGGTAAGACAGTTAAGCCACGTGGCCTCGAAACTAAAGAAATCTTGGGCTGCCGTACTGTGATTCCAATGGATTACCCGGTAATCACGATCAAGAACCGTAAGCTGGGCTACAAGTTTATGGCAGCAGAGGCCGCTTGGATTTTGTCTGGCGACAATCGCGTAGCAACCATTGAGCCGTACGCAAAGGCCATTAAACAATTCAGTGATGACGGGACTTACTTCTTCGGGGCCTATGGCCCTCCAATACGAGATCAGATTAGCCACGTCATCAACGCGCTTGCTCAGGACGCCGATACAAGGCAGGCGGTCATTACTATCTGGCGCCAAAATCCGCGCAACTCAAAGGACATTCCTTGCACAATTAGCTGCCAGTTCATGATTAGGGATGACAAGATCCAATGCTTCATGAACATGCGATCATCAGACGTTTGGCTTGGTGTGCCCTATGACTGGTTTAATTTTTCAGCGTTATCAGCATTTATTGCTCTTAGCCTAAGGGCCTGGGACAATAAGTATGAACTCGGTAACCTTTACTTTTATGCAGCAAGTCAGCACATGTATGAGTCAAACTTTGAAGCTGCTAAAAACTGCATGGACAGCGAGATTATTGTAGACTACAAGCCCATTGACTTAGACCAGTTTCAAGAGCCAGAGGATCTTATCAAACATCTTTGGATGCTGGCTGATGGGATGACTGACTTTTGCCAAGCCGAATGGCTCAAGGAGATTTATCATGAAGAGAGTGAGCAAGCATGAGTATTTCGCGAAGATGGCGAGGCTCGTCGCTTCTAGAGCAACTTGCATACGACGTCGCGTGGGTTGCGTTCTTGTCAATCGTCGCGGTCATGTGTTGGCTACTGGGTATAACGGTGTTCCTAGTGGCAGCGTTCATTGCATTGATAAGCCCTGTGCTGGCAGCTCTTTTCCTAGCGGGCAGGGGCTCGATGCGTGTGAGGCGATTCATGCTGAGCAAAATGCGCTACTTCAATGCAAGGATGTCTTCGAGATTCAAACGGCGTATGTAACTACGCAACCGTGCATGACGTGCGTTAAGCTGCTGCTTAACACGTCTTGCCAGTTGATTGTTTACGAAGAGCCTTATCCTGATCACGCAGCACTAGACTTTTGGAAGAAAAATGGAAGAGACGCAATACAACTTTCCGGACTTGAGAACATCTTCGCTCATTGCAGTTGACTGCGAAACTAGGGATCCTAATCTGATGAAGAAGGGTCCCGGGGGCGTTCGCAAGGATGGGTATGTCGTGGGTGTGTCAGTCGCTACAAACGATGGCTATGCAGAGTACTTTCCTGTCCGCCACGCTGGCGGTGGCAACCTTGTACCTGAGCAAGTCTTTGCTTGGCTGCAAGATCAATTGGGCACGAACACGCCAAAGGTCTTTGCAAATGCGCCTTATGACATCGAGTGGCTTGCCGCTGAGGGTGTCAAGATCAATGGGCCCAAGTATGACGTACAGGTCGCTGAACCGTTGCTTGACGAAGACCGTCAAACTTATAGGCTTGATGCCTTAGCCGCAGACTACTTAGGCGAGCACAAGGACGAGTCAGGCATGATCATGGCAGCAATGAAGCGTGGCATCAAACCTGAAAAGGTAAAAGAAAACATCTGGCAGCTGCATGCAGATGAGGTCGCAGCGTATGGCCGCAAAGACGCCGACCTTCCAATTAGGATCTTTCAGAAGCAAGAAATTTTATTACGTGACGAAAACCTTTGGGATGTGTTTGAGCTTGAGACGCAGCTAGTCGACGTTATCGTGGCCATGCGGCAAAAGGGAATACCAGTTAACCTGCACCGTGCTGAGCAGATCGCCAAACAATTGTCAGACGAGCAGCAACGGGCAATGGAGGCGGTCAAAAAGTTTGCTGAGCGGGACGTTGATATTTGGTCAAACCAAGACATCGAGGATGTTTGCGCAAGGCTCAAGCTCGACTACCCAAAGACAGATAAGGGTAACCCTAGTTTTACGGCTGAGTTTCTTGAGGCAGCTGAGCATGACTTGTTTAAGACTATTTTGCAGGCACGACGGTTAGATCGGGCAGGAGCCGTGTTTATACAGTCAAAGATCATTGACATGGCAACAAACGGAAAAGTCTATCCAACCTTTCGACAAGTTAAGTCTGATGATGGAGGAACCAGGTCAGGAAGGTTCGCATCGGCTAACCCTAACATGCAGCAGGTGCCCGCCAGAGACCCTGTCTTAGCCCCTCTAATACGTAGCATATTCGTTCCAGAAGAAGGGCACCAGTGGGGCGTCTTTGACTACTCGCAGCAAGAGCCTCGCGTGACTGTGCACTACAGCTTCTTGCGGAACTTCAAGGGAGCAGACACTGCAGCAAAACGATACCGCGAAAATCCAGATACCGACTACCACCAGCTTGTAGCTGACATGGCCGGCATTAGCCGGAAGCAGGCAAAGATTCTTAACCTAGGACTTGCTTATGGCATGGGTCAAGCAAAGCTTGCAGTGCAGCTAGGACTTCCGAAGCAAGAGGCTGAAAAGGTTTACAAGCAGTACCACCAAAACGTGCCGTTCATTAAAACGCTCGGTGAGGAGTGCACAAGAATTGCAACTAACCGCGGGTACGTTAAGACTATTTTAGGAAGGCGCCGCAGGTTTCAGCTCTTTGGGCCGCCAAAGTACGAGGTCGGTTTGATGCCCTTGAAAAAGGATCTTGCAGAAGAGAAGTACGGACCTTTGCTCAAACGCTACTTTGTGCACAAGGCCATGAACGCGGTGATTCAAGGATCATCTGCAGACATGATCAAGATGGCAATGGTCAACTTGTACAAGAAAGGTGAAGTGCCACACATCACGATCCACGACGAGCTTGACTTTTCGGTTAAGAACCTTGACCACGCAAGAATGATACGACAGGAGATGCTGACATGTTTGGAATTAGCCGTGCCTTTGAAGGTGGATTGCGAGCTTGGCAGCAGCTGGGGAGAGGCAAAGGAAGTAGAGCTATGAGAGAAAGCCAATTTTGGGCGTTAATCAAGGACAAGCTGCCTGGTCACGTCGAACGCATGGAAAACGCAATCGCCAAGGGAACGCCAGACGTTAACGTCTGTTTCAACGGCGTTGACATGTGGCTCGAACTGAAGGTGCTCGATGCCAAAGGGCAATTCAAAAAAGGTGATCCTAGTCCTGAACAGTTAATCTGGCACATGAAACGGCAGATCAATGGAGGCAGGTGCTTTGTTGTTGCGCGTAATGACGTGCTGCTTAAGGTGTGTCAAGTGCAGCAAGACCGCCGCGTGTTTGAGGTGTGGACTTGCGCAAAGCCCTTTAACTGGGCCGGTTTGCTTACCGTGTTGTTCCACACGCCGCCCTTTTGTACTGAATTTGAGTTTGATACCTTTGGAGAAAAGCAATGAGCACTGTGTTTGTAGTACAAGAATCGCCAAAGTACTCTGCGCTTCCAGCAGCCGAGTATGGCGAGCTAAAGGTGTTGCTGCCGCCTGGGCAGATCATGTTGGCTACGGCTCCGACTGTAAGTCAGTTAAGAACCAAGCTTAGAGACTTTGACGACAACGATTTTCTGCTTGCCATGGGTGATCCCATAGCCATTGGCCTTGCAGTTGCAATTGCTGCCAACAACAATGGCGGCAGAATCAAGATGCTTAAGTGGGATCGCAGAGAGCATCGTTATTACGCCATTGAGGCTAACATACAAGGAGGTGGTCATGCTTGAAGATATGATGAAGGACAGCGAAGCGCTGCCAGGCGATGAGAAGCTGCAAAAGATCAGCGCCTTTGCAGAGCTTGCTGCGGGCCTTGAGGAACACATTGAGGCGACTGAAACGAAGCTGAAGGAGTACAAGGAAAAGCTTCGTGAGATCGTCGAGAATCACTTGCCAAATGCGATGGCCGAAGTGGGCATGGTGAAGTTTCAGCTTACAGATGGCAGCGAGATCAATGTCAAGCCCTATTACTCTGCAAAGATTGATGACGAGAATCGCGATGCTGCATTTGATTGGCTGCTCGAAAACGGCCACGATGCAATCATCAAGCAAGAGTTTAACGTTAAGGTTGACAGAGGTGATACCGAGACGGCTAACGTATTGCAGCAGTATTTGCAAGATCACAAGATGAGCTACTCTGGTAAGACTGGAGTGCATCCACAGACTTTGGCAGCATTTGTCAAAGAGCAAGTTGAAAGTGGCGCCGACTTTCCGCTTGACGTTTTTAACGTTTACATCGGCCAAATCGCTAAGATCAAAAGGAGCAAGTGATGAATAAAAAGACTGACCTTGTGGCAGCCAAGGAAATGCTGCCTGCGTTTGCTGAAGACATGATGTCTGATGCAAACATGGGGTTCGAGAATGTAACGTCTAAGGATGTTGCAATTCCTTACCTCAAGATTTTGCAGGCCCTGTCGCCAGAGTTGCGTGGAGCGACGAAGGTGTCCGGGGCTGAAGAAGGACTCGTGATGAACACGGTGACAAGCCAGTTTATGCGAGAATTCCGTGTTGTGCCTTGCGCGTTTAAAAAGAGCTACGTCGAGTGGACGCCGCGCGAAGCAGGTGGTGGCCTTGTCATGGAGCATAGCGACGAGTCAGTTCTTGCACGGTGCAAGAAAAACGAGCGCAGCCAAGACGTGTTGGCCAACGGGAATCTCATCGTCACTACAGCATATCACTATGTGCTGCTTCTGTCTGATGCTGGCTTTGAGCGAGCTGTGATGGCCATGTCATCGACGCAGCTTAAAAAGAGCCGCCGTTGGCTAGGTCAAATGATGGCCTTGCAAATGAAGATGGGCGAAAAGACGTTTACACCTCCACCCTTTAGTCACAGCTATCACGTGACGACTGGCATGGAGACAAAGGATACCAACAGTTGGTATGGCTGGATCATCAATGATCCTAAGCTAGTCGATGACAAGATGATTTACGAGTCGGCCAAGAAGTTCGGTCATGACGTAATACAAGGTCTGGTCAAGGTCAGTACCCCTGAGCAAGAGACTGAGGGAACTGAGCTGTATTGATTGGTTTAAAGGGGAAAGTGCAGACGCGCAAGTACCCTCGTCATTTTTTGGTGGAACGTTATGCTCGCGACTAGATTCATGCAGCTGTTTGATGGGCACCGTGGGGCCTATGGCACTTACGACATCTTTGATAAGCAGCAAGGTATAAAGCTCGATGGCAAGGCAGTTACAAGAAGGGCTGCAGTTGTCGAGGCCATTTGGCAAGACCACTTAGATGGTAAGACTGGGATCGGTATTGTGCCGATTAGGGATGACAACAGCTGTAAGTTTGGTGCAATCGACATTGATGAGTACAAGGGCTTTGACCTCAAGCAGATCGTCGACGACTGTCAAAAGGTTAAGGCGCCTGTTGTCGTGTGCCGCAGCAAGTCAGGCGGAGCCCACATCTACCTGTTTATTGACGACGCCATGCCGGCTGTCGACATGCGGCGCAAGCTGCAAGAGTTAGCTGAAGCAGTTGGCTATGCAGATGCAGAGATCTTTCCAAAGCAAGACGTCGTACTTAGTGAACGGGGTGACGTCGGTAACTGGATTAACATGCCCTACTTCGAGGGCTCAAAGACAACCAGATACGGGGTAAAGGAAGACGGCAGCCCCATGCAGCCAGAAGAGTTTTGTGACTTCGCTGAAGGCATACGAGTTACCAGGGCTGAATTCATCAAGCTTAAGTTTACGTTGAAGCGTGCTGCAAGGGCCATGTACAAGGATGCGCCACCTTGCATTGAGCACCTTATGAAGAATGGCTTTGAGACTGGCGCAAGAAACAACGGGCTCTTCAACGTTGGCGTGTTTGCAAGAAAGCTTAAGCCAGAAGGCTGGCAGCCATTGGTCATGCAGATACACAAGGAGAGCTTTGACCCGCCGCTAAGCGGCCAAGAGTTTGAAAACGTGATGCGCAGCTTAGATGGCAAAGATTATCAATACACTTGTGCAAAGCCGCCGATCAGGCAGCACTGTAATCCTGGGCTATGCCGCACAAGAAAGTACGGAGTTGGCGGCGGTGGGCCCAGCACACCAAGGCTATCGTCGCTGCAGAAGTACAACACAGATCCTCCAATTTGGTTTTTAGACATGGACAACGGATCAAGACTAAGCTTGGCCACTGAGGATCTGCAAAACCAGTCTGGCTTTCAGAAGCGGTGCATGGAGGTGTTAAACTACATGCCTGCAAAGATGAGTCAGCAGGCGTGGAACCAGATGATACAGGCCCTGCTGCAAGACGTGGTTGTCATTGAGGCGCCGCAAGACTCGTCGCCGCAGGGGCAGTTTGAGGAGCTGGTTGAGCGGTTTATGACTGGCAAGGCCCAGGCTAAGCACCTTGATGAGATCTTACTTGGCAAGCCCTTTCACGATCAAAAGAAGCGGCTGCACTTATTTAGGCTTGCAGATTTGCTTGCCTACTTTGACAAGCAGAAGTTCAAGGACTTCAAGCTCAATCAAATTAGTTCAGGCCTACGAGACATGGGAGGAACGACGCACGTTTATCGGCTTAACGGCAAACGGGCCACGGTGTGGGAGATACCTGAGTTTGACTTCCAAGACAAGGGTCATGAAACTCCAGACTTTGCTGAGAATAGTTTGATCTGATGTTTTTATTCCAAAGACCACAGATTATCTTGGGTCCTCCTGGAACCGGTAAGACGACAACCCTCATGAACATCATCGAGGACTTGCTTGAAAAGGGCATCAAGCCTGATGAGATTGGCTTTATTAGCTTTACGAAGCGGGCGGCAATCGAGGCAAGGGACAAGGCTCGGGCACGGTTTAACTTTACTGCCGATGACATGCCTTACTTCAGGACGATCCACAGTCTATCTTTTAGACAGCTTGGGTTGACAAGGCAGCAGATCATGCAGCACAGTCACTATCAAGAGCTTTGCGACTTTATCGGGCTTGAGATGAATGGCAAGGTTAAGCCTGATGACGGCACCTTTGTAGGCTTAGCTAAGGGGGATAAGCTTAGGTTTGTTGAGGGGCTTGCAAGAATCCGCTGCATTGACCTCAAGCAGCAGTGGGAAGAGGTCGATGATGATGACATCGGCTGGTATGAGCTCGATCACTACCATCGCAGCCTTTTAGAGTATAAGCAAGAAGTTGGCCTGTACGACTACACAGACATGCTTGACCTTATGACTAAGTCTGGCTACGTGCCAAGGCTCAGGGCCTTGCTAATTGACGAGGCGCAGGACTTATCGCAGCTGCAGTGGCGGGTGGTCAAGCGGCTGATGGGCGGAGCAGATGAGGTGTTTATTGCAGGTGACGATGACCAAGCGATCTTTAGGTGGGCAGGGGCCGATGTCGACTACTTCATCGAGCTAGACGGAGACGTCAAGGTCTTAGACCAGTCATACCGCATACCTGAGACGGTTCACAGGCTGTCAAGCAAGTTGATTCACAAGGTCGGTAACCGTAGGGTCAAGGAGTTTAAGCCGGCTGCCCATAAGGGTCAAGTTGAGTGGCATACAGACCCTGAGCACATCGACATGGCTGAAGGCACGTGGCTCTTGCTAGCAAGAAACACTTACATGCTCAAGGACTTGATTGAGATCTGCCACCGCGAAGGTTACGCCTATGAGTGCAACGACCACAGCCCAAAGAAGTCTGAGGCCATGACTGCCATCAGGCAGTGGGAAAGACTGCGAAAGGGCAGCAGCATTAGCGTAGAGCTAGTCAGGATCATTTATTCTTACATGTCAAGGACAAAGGTCAAGCACGGGTTTAAGGAGCTTAGGCAGGTAACAGAAGAAGAGCTGTCAATGAAGGTGCTGCAAGATAAGTATGGACTATTGACCAACGAACCTTGGTTTGAGGCGCTTGACAGAATTAGCTATGACGAGCGCGAGTACTTCTTGGCAGCAACAAGGCAAGGCGAATCTTTATCTGGCGACTCGCGGATCAGGATCAGTACGATTCACGGGGCCAAGGGGGCCGAGGCAGACAACGTGCTGCTCATGACAGACATTGCAAATAGAACAACAGAAGAATCTGACGACGAGACAAGGGTCTTCTATGTTGGCCTCACCAGGGCCAAGCAGAATCTTCACATCATCACGCCACGTACAGCGAGGTACTTTGACCTATGATCGACTACAAGTATAAATCCACACCGTTCAAGCATCAATCTGAGGACTTTTTAATCTCACGTGATAGAGAGGAATATGCTCTTTTCTGGGAGATGGGCCTGGGTAAATCAAAGACTACCATCGACACAATTGCCTGGCTGTGGTGTAAGGGGCAAATTGACGCCGTATTGATTCTGGCGAACAAGGGCAGCTACCGCAACTGGTTAACCAAGGAGATCCCAGAACACATGCCTGATTACGTTGACTGGGTTGGGACCTACTGGTCATCGGCTGCCTCAGCAGACCTTAAAAAGAGCTATGACCTGCTTTCAAGGCCAGCGCACGGTAAGCTTAAGATCTTTGTCATGAACATTGAGGCCTTGGCCTTTGATCGCAGCTACAAGTTAGCCTATGACTTTGTCAATTGCCACCGCACGTTTATGGCTGTTGACGAGTCGACGACGATCAAGAACAGAGACGCCAAGCGGACAAAGGCAGCGATTAAGGTGGGTAAGCTTGCACGGTATAAAAGAATCCTTACAGGAACACCCATCACGCAGTCGCCGTTAGACCTGTACGCACAAGTCCAGTTTCTTGATCCGCACTTGCTCGGATTTACAAGCTTTTATTCCTTCAGGGCCAGGTTTGCTGACATGATTAAGATCACGGCAGGTAACCGCGCCTTTACCAAGATCAACGGGTACAAGAACCTAGATGAGCTGCAAGAGCTTATGAAGCCGTGGAGCAGCAGGAGAACTAAGCTCGAGTGCCTAGACCTACCTGAAAAGATCTACCAGACCTACGAGGTTGAGTTGACTGATGAGCAGAAGAAGCACTACAAGACCTTGAAGGACGAGGCCATTGCAGTGCTGCAGGGGCGGGTAGTCACGGCGCCCATCGTGTTGACCAAGCTGCTTAGGCTGCATCAACTTATCTGCGGCCACTTGACTGCAGATGACGGTCAAATTATTCCGGTTCCCAGCAATCGGATCGCTGCCCTCATGGACATCCTTGACGAGACCCAGGGCAAGGTGATTATCTGGGCCAACTACGTGGCTGACATCAAGCTGATCGTAGAGAAGCTACGCCAGGACTATTCAGATGAGTCCGTGGTGGCCTACTACGGGGCAGTAAATAGCGAGGATAGGCAAGAGGCCGTCAGGGCCTTCCAGGAGGATTTACACTGTCGATTTTTTGTGGGCAATACTGCGACTGGCGGCAAGGGTATTACGCTGACTGCTGCCAACACCGTAGTCTACTACAGCAATGACTACAACTTGGAAAATCGCGAGCAGTCTGAGGATCGAGCTCATAGGATTGGGCAAACAAGGAGCGTTAACTACGTTGACTTGATTTGCCCTAACACGGTTGACGAAAAGATCGTCAGCGCTCTGAGGCAAAAGAAACGGCTATCGGCCCAAGTGCTGGGCGACGAATGGCGCGACTGGCTGGGCTAGCCTTGCCAGCCAGCAGTGCGGCAGTGGAAGGATCTGAAGGTCTCGGCTGAGAGCTCTCGGAGGGCGGATCCCGGAAAGAACTGCGCCGGAAACTCGTCACGAGTAAGCACAAAGAGCCTAATCTTGTTTGAGTAGTCAAGACTGAATCCTTGTTCTTGGGCGATTTGTTTAGCTTCGTTCGTAGTCATGACGTAGATCGTAGCACGATCTTGCTGCAAAGGCTAATACTAGTACAAATACTAGCTAAAAAATTGCTACGAAGTGCGCGCTACCGGTAGAAATGTGTATAATTAACTCGTGCGCTGTGCACATGTGAAAGGAGAAAGTCATGATTACATTTACCGAGGTTCCAAAGGTTGCAAAGCGTCCGGAATACACGCAACAAGAATTGTCCGCCGCTTTTCAAAAGGTACAAGACCGTAAAAATTGGAAAAACCGCGTCAACGCGGTGATCACGATCGAAAACGACGAAGAGATTCGATTGATCACGCAAGCGGTTATTCACTTCACGGGTTCGGTGCCGTCATTTACGGAAGTCGACACACCGTGGCGCAAGGATGGCAAGCAACGGTATCACGTTACCGCCGTCGGTTATTACGCAGCAATTGGAGCATAAGCCATGATTACACTTGAACAATTTCAGAAAAGCCGCATGACCTTGTTTAACAAAGATGGGTCAGCTTACTTTGACTACATGGATGGCAAGGTCAAGATCGGCATCGACGGTGGCCTTTACTACTACGAAGAAGACGGCGGTTCAGTCGCGTCTACAGAGCTCGAAGAAGTTGAAGAAGAAGCATTCTGTGAATACTCGAGGAGCTTGTAATGGAAATCACTGTACGCATTACTAATAACTACGGCCAACGAGTCGTGTACCCCGTTTGCGAAACGGCGCAGATCTTTGCGTCAATCGCAGGCACTAAAACACTTAAGCCAACGACCATCAACAGCATCAAGGCGCTTGGCTACAAGATAAACGTACAACCAGAGGAGCTGTGAAATGGAAATGGAAACGCCTGTTGTGGAATACGACGCTATCGTCAACAAGTGGCGAGTCATGGAGTGGCAAGTTGAGATGCCTGGCTTTTATCGGACTGGCCGTTGGCTTGCTACGTTTGACACCGAAGAAGAGGCTAATCAGTTTCTAAAGGACTGGCTAAGCGATGCAGCAGAAGGACTCATCTCAATTGACGGAGGACCTCGATGAAATGGCTCTTCTCTGACACAAGCACCAAGGAACCAAAGGCGCAGTTTCGCACAAAGCGTGCTGCCATCGAGTACGGTAAGACAAAAGCAAACGGCGTCTTTATCGTGTGGAAGGATAAGCCGGCCAACGCGGCAGCAGGCTTTGCAACTAAGTTAAAGGAGACAGTGCAATGAGATCAAACAGACGAATCGTATGGACCCAAGGTGAGCGGGAAGACATCATCACAAAGGCTGTCGAAATCTGTAGGCAGCACGCAAAGATGCCGATCTTTCACGCAGTGGGACAAGCGCAAGACCTGCTGCTGCCACTTAACCGTAGGCGCAAGTGGATAACTAAAACAGCGCTTGGCGACATGGTAAGCGTTATTGAAAGAGAACTCAACAAGCCTGTGCACCCGATCCACGTAACTGTAACGGCAGAACCCAAGGCTGAGCTCGAGGAGGCGGTCATACGGGCTGATCAGCAAGTCGAGAACGTAAGAGACTTTGACCAGCAATGCATCATGTGGCGCGGTCTAGTGACAGGCTATCTTATGGGGAGGCAGAAGTGACGAACTTCGACATGATTAAGGCAGTGCTTCGCTGCGACGACATCCACGCGCAAAAGGTCTACCGAGCCATGGTGCTGGGTGGCTATGAATTTGACAGACACTTGATGCAAGACTTTGTTAGGGCTGTCAAGCAAGTCAGCGAGGCGAGTAAAAATCTAGACAGGAGACCACCATGCGATGCACGAACTGCGCAGCCAGCAGCACAAGGACCCACGACGTAAGGCAGCATGAAGATACGTTTCCCTACACAGTGAGAATTAGAAAGTGCCAAAGCTGCGGCCACCAGTACCGCAGCATTGAGGTTCCGCTAGACATTTTTGAAAGAGCAATGGAGGCCGAAGATGGAAAGGATTGAAGAAAAGATTGCTGTCTGGGCCTTTGGCGTAACGGTCGGGGCCCTTGCTGTCATGACTATCGATAGGATAACTGAGAGGCCAATCGCTGTAGAACGCGAGGCAGCAAGGGCACAAGAGCTGATTGACATGTATCAACGAGGTAAAAAAGATGCGCTGCGCATAAGTCCGATCAGCATGGAGCTTGAAGAAGCCTGCCTAAGCGTCTGGTCAAGCAAACAGGAGGTTAAATGATCTCAATCAAAGACTATGCAGAGACACATAAGCTGCCCTATGAAGTAGCGCGTAGGCTGCTGCAAGAGGAATCAGATAAGGGAATTTATAAAAAAATGATCGATAGTAAAGGTAGAGTTTACTATTCGCTTGAGCTGCCGATGAAGTACCACGACCCGTTTAACCTGGCAAAGGAGCCGACTGTGAAAGAAGAACTGCATGAATCAGGATTGTCAATGACAAGATGGAACTGGCCATACAAAACGCCAGAAGAAAGGGCGATCGTAGCTAAGTACTTTGAAAAGTTGAGATCCGCTGCGCGCCGCGAGGAAGCAAAAGAAAAACAAAAAACGCTAACAGAATTGGGTGAAGCACGGCTATAATGAATACATACACTCCTCCACTTAGCGGCATTTCGGGGACCCTAGAGGTCCCCGTTTTTTTTAAATGAGTGAGCGATCAGGCTTGATCTCAGGATGGTCTCTGCGGACCTCTCTGGGGTCAGGGAACTTGCGTTTGATCAGTGCATCAGCTCTTTCTTTTGATTCTGGGTCGCCGCAGCACTGACAAGGCGCGTAGCAAACGCGGCAATGAGACTCGTGACTCTCAAACAAGGCTAAACTGCGCCGCATCAATTGACGCTTGCCTTCTTCTTCAAAGTCTAACCGCCAACCGCGCACGATGAGAGTTTGCTCAATCTCGTCTTGAATCTCTTGACTAATCGGATGACCGCGCATTGCGATGTACAAACTGTTTCGGCTCATGACGAGGTCAATGGCCTTTTGCTCTTCGTAAAACTCGTTGATGTTGACGCGGCCCGTCTTTTGGCTCGCTGCCCAGTACAAGATGGCCCTCGTTTCAGGGTCAAGCGGTGATGCTGGGGATAAAGGTCTGCCCATGGTGCGTGGTTCCTTAAAAAAGATAACCATTAAATTCTACTACGTTTATTGGTAGAAATCAAAAAAATCTATATAGAGTATTCTACGGAAAATTACAAAGAATATGAATATTTTTAAGTTAAATTTTTATAGATTCGTACGTTCGTTCGGTCGTCTAGACCTACGCGAGCAATTAACCAATAAATATTAGTCCTCTTTGTAATTGGCTAGAAAATACTCTATAAGGGATTTTGAGCTTTGACCGCGCACTGATAAGGGGTGTGCAAAGGAAAACAACCACTGTAAGATCGCAGTGTGTAATTTTTTTAGGCGAATTACAAATGACATTCAAGGTTGGTGACAAGCGCCCAGAAGGAGCAGGCCGACGTAAAGGCCAGCTGAATCGGCGTACACTAGAAGGCATGAGCAAGTTTGAGGAGATCTGCGAGAAGTACGGAGATCCTTTAGAAGCCATGGCTGAGATGGCCTTTGACATGAATAACGACCAGAACCTACGGTTCCAGGCCATGAAGGAAGTCAGCCAATACGGCTACGCAAAGCGCCGGCAAATGGAGATTACCGGTGCAAACGGCGAGCCCTTGGAAGTTAGGCTGCAGCTCATTGATCAAATAACGACTGCAATTGAGAAGCTTGGCAAGAGCTGATGGGAGCCTTATCGCAGGCTGAGCTTACGCAGATTCGGACCATGCTGCCGAGTCTGAACACCGAGGACTTGGCCATGTTGGCATGGCGGCTGAAGTGGATGAGCCAAGCAAGGCGCGAGCAGTTAACGCCGCAAGGATCATGGTTGACGTGGTTGATCTTGGCAGGACGCGGCTTCGGTAAGACGAGGACTGGGGCTGAAGACATCGCGTGGTACGCAGCCAAGAATCCTGAAGTTAGGTGCGGTGTGATCGCACCAACCTCGTCAGATATTCGCGGCGTTTGCTTTGAAGGCGAATCTGGGATTATTAGCATCTTGCCGCCTGCCATGATTAAGAAGTACAACAGCAGCCTGAGTGAGATTACTCTGTTTAACGATGCATTGATTAAGGGTTTTTCTGCTGAAGAACCGTCTCGATTGCGAGGTCCGCAGTTCCACCGCGTTTGGTGTGATGAGCTCGCTGCCTGGCAATACGACGAAGAAACCTGGGACATGATGCAGTTTGGCCTGCGCCTTGGAGACACACCGCAAGCCGTAGTGACCACGACCCCGAAGCCAAAGGACCTGATTCGGCGGTTGATGAAGGAAGCAGAGTCTGGTAACAAGGTCCACGTTACGAGAGGAAGCACGTATGACAACGCGGATAACCTTGCACAAAGTTTTCTTGAGCAAATTAGACAGTATGAGGGAACACAGCTCGGAAGACAAGAAATCCACGCGGAGGTCGTCGACCCGGAGGAATCGGGCATTATCAGACGCAGCTGGCTCAAGCTCTGGCCAAAGGACAAAAAGCTCCCAGACTTCGACTACATCATCATGAGCCTTGACACGGCATTCAGTGAGCAGACCATTGATCGAAAGACAAAGGATCCTGACTTCACTGCGTGCTCTGTGTGGGGATTGTTTCGACACGATAAGAAGCCCGCCTTCTTGCTGCTTGACTGTTGGCAAGATCGGCTTGGGATGCCTGATCTTATTGAACGGGTCAAGAAAGAGTTCGCGGTGCGTTATGGCGGTGAGGATTTGAAGCCGACGATTAAGCCAACTATCGGTCCGAAAACCAGCCAGCTCATTGGCCGTGCACCTGACATGCTGCTCATCGAAGACAAGGGCAGTGGCATTAGCTTAAGGCAGATGTTGGCGCGTGAAGACGTGTTAGCGTATCCTTATAACCCAGGACGTGCTGACAAGTTACAGCGGCTCCACATGGTTAGCCATCTGTTTGCGTCAGGATATGTCTGGGTCGTAGAAAGTGAGAAGCGACCTGGTCATCCAAAGACCTGGGCAGATCCCTTGATCAGCCAGTTGTGCAGTTTTCACGGTGAAGGAAGCATTAAACATGATGACTTCGTCGACTCCTGTACGCAGGCGCTGCGGCTTATGGCAGATAGAAATAACCTCTCAGTGACACGGAAGCTCGAACCTGTGGCACAATTACCACGAAGAACGGCGCGGGTTAACCCGTATGCCGCATAAACGGAGCCCCGGTGCATGGAAGACGAACTAGAGCAAGAAGGCGAAAGCTTTGAGATCCCTGATGACGCAGATGTCGTTGACACAGATGACGGCGGCGCGATGGTCAGGCTTGACACAAGGCCACCAACAGGCGAAAGCGATTGGTTCGCAAACCTGGCAGTTGACATGCCAGAAAACGAGCTGTCAAAGATCGGCTCTAACTTATCAGAGCTCATTGAGAAAGACAAAGAGGCAAGGAAGCGCCGCGACGAACAGTACGAAGAGGGACTGAAGCGCACAGGGCTTGGTGACGACGCGCCTGGTGGAGCTCAGTTCCAAGGCGCAAGTAAAGTCGTGCATCCGATGCTGACGCAAGCTTGCGTGGACTTTGCAGCCCGCGTGATGAAAGAGATGATGCCGCCCGATGGTCCTGCAAAGGACAAGATCATCGGTGAGCCAACCGTTGAGAAGGTTGAAAAGGCGCAGCGCATTAGTAAGTATCTCAACTGGCAGTGCACGGTTCAGATGCCAGAGTTTAGGTCTGAGCTCGAGCAGCTCGCGACTCAGCTGCCTTTGGGTGGCGGTCAGTACCTTAAGGTTACGTGGGATCCACGACGCAAGCGTCCTAATCCAATGTTCGTGCCAATTGACGATGTGTACCTGCCCTTCGCCGCAACAAACTTTTACACGGCTGAACGCAAGACCCATGTTCAATACATCACGGCCCTTGAGTACAACCAGCGAGTTGCTTCTGGTATGTATCGAGACGTGGACCTTGCACCGCCGCCAGAAACCCCGCAAGTAAGCAAAGCCGAGCAGGCCAATGAAAAGATTGAGGGCAAGCAAGGTGATCAGTACAATGCAGACGGACTTAGAACGATCTTTGAATGTTACGTAGTCTATGAGCTTGATGATGAAACAGGACCAGCGCCCTATGTAATCAGCCTAGACAAGATTACGCAGCGGGTTCTCAGTATTTATCGAAACTGGGAGCAAGATGATGAAGGCAAGGAAGAAATGTGCTGGCTCATCGAGTTCCCGTTCGTACCTTGGCGTGGAGCTTATCCAATTGGTCTAGTCCACATGATCGGTGGCCTGTCAGGCTCAGCCACTGGTGCCTTACGTGCACTGCTCGATTCAGCCCACATCAACAACTTCCCAGGCCTTCTAAAACTTAAGGGGGGTAGTTCTGGCGGCCAGACAGAAAGAATAGATCCGACGGAGGTGGTTGAGATTGAGGGCAGTTTTGGGGCAGATGACATTCGCAAGACCATTATGTCCATGCCTTATAACCCGCCAAGCCCTGTGCTCTTTAGCTTGCTTGGCTTTTTGGTTGACGCAGGTCAAGGGGTTGTAAGGACGACATTCGAAGAGCTATCTGACTCAAACCAAAATGTGCCTGTTGGAACAACCCTTGCACGGCTTGAGCAAGGCATGGTCGTATTCAGTGCTATCCATGCCAGGATGCATGACGCAATGCAGCGGGTCTTGCGGCTCTTGTTCCATATCAACAAAATGTACCTCGAAGATCTTGAGGTCATCGACGAGACTGGTGAGCTGCTTGTAAGGCGTGAAGACTTCGAGGGCCCAATGAACGTGGTGCCCGTGTCTGATCCCAACATCTTCAGCCAGACGCAGCGCTTTGCGCAAGTCAGCGCCGTTATGCAGCGGGCCGCAGCTAACCCCGCCTTGTATGACCAGCGCAAGGTTGAAGAGATGTTCTTGCAGCAGCTGAAGATCCCTGATGGTAAAAACCTTTTGGTGCCAAAGCCAGAAGCCAAGGAGATGAACGCGGTTAACGAGAACCTTGCAGCAACAATGGCCAGGTCAATCGTTGCGTTCCCAGAGCAAGATCACTTGGCTCATTTACAAGTGCACCTTGACTTTTTGTCGAGCCCAATGTTCGGCGGCAATCGTGTCATCGGGCCGCAGGTCTTGCCTATTTTGCTGAACCACTTAAAGGAACACATGACCCTGTGGTACGCAAACCAAATCTTTGAAACTGCTTCTGCAGCTGCGGGCATGGACATTAGCGAGCTCATGAAAGATACGAACGCCGAGGAGAAGCAGAGCTTTGACAAAATGCTTGCAGCAGCTAGCCAAACGGTTACACAAGAAGCCACGCAGGTGTTTGAGCAAATCCCGCAAGTCATTGAGCAGGCAATCGAGGTAATCAAGCAAATGAACCCGCCACAGCAGATGCCAGCTGATCCTTCCTTAGAGATTGCTAAGGCCGAAACGCAGCGCAAGATGCAGGCAGACCAGGTCAACGCCCAGCTGAAGCAAGCCCAGTTGCAGCAAGACTCGCAGCTGAAACAGGCTCAGTTGCAGCAAGATGCGCAGCTTAAACAAGCTCAGCTTGAGGCGAGACTCCAAGAGCTGGAGGCTAAGTTGCGTGAGCGCATGATGGTCGAAGAACGCGAAGACAAGCGCACAGCAGCTGAGATTGAGGCTCGAGTCGCCATGAACGAATCTGATAACCAGACGGCAAAGCAGCTTGCTGCTCTTGAAGTAGCGTCTGGCGAAAGGATCGGTGTCAGTACAGGCACCGGAATTAACCCTAACCCTTAAGGAGTAATTATGGAAGCCATTCCGTTGAGAAAGCAGCTTGCCATGGGAAAGCCTTATCCAAAGTCAATCCCTGGTGAGAACAAGAAGCTTGTAGACAAAGTCACAAGTAAAGGTAAAGAAGACAGCCCCAAGATGGTCAAGATGCCAAAGGGAACTAAGTAATTGTTGGCAAAGATCATTGGTGAGATAAAGGCAGAGCAAACCAAGCATGCTTTAGAAGCGGTGAAGTTCGTGCCAGGTGAAGGCAAGGATTTAACTTTTCACTACGGTTTGCGCGTTGGTTTTCACGCTGGGCTAGAAGAGGCCCTGGCGATTATTGACCGCGCTTTGAAGCTACAAGACAAAGACATTGATTAACAGCATACGGAGAATAGCGAATGCTACTTGAAAAACCATTGCAGATGCAATACGACTCGATTGAAGACGCCTTTCCTGAGGTTGATCCTGGGATTATTCCATTTGGAAGCAGGATTCTTGTGCAAGTGAGGGTCGCTAAAAAGAAAACCGCTGGCGGGATCATGATCGTTGACGAAGTACGGAAAACTGAGGCAGCAAATACTCAGGTTAGCCGCGTAGTCGCAATTGGTCCGTTGGCGTTTAAGAATCGCAGCACGATGGCCGCATGGCCTGAAGGCGCGTGGTGTAACGTAGGAGATTTTGTACGCACACCTAAATATGGCGGGGATCGTTGGACAGTTGTTCACAAAGACGAAGAAGAAGTTGAGTTTGTAATTTTCAATGACCTTGACATCGTCGGCAAGGTGACGACTGATCCACTAAAGATCAGGGCATTTTTCTAACAGCTGAAAGGAGCTGATTATGGCTGAAGAGCAAAAGGAAGAGTTGCTTGAAGAAGATGACGAGCAGCAGAAGGCGGCGGGTAAAGAGGAGTTCATACCTGTTGAAGATAAGCGCGGCGAAGAAGATAAGCGCGGCGAAGAAGACGACGGCGAGGATGATGATTCTGGCGAAGATAGTCGGTTGTCAGAAGATAATGAAGACCGTGAGGAAGTACGCCGGCGGCGTAAGGCCGAGAAAGAAGAGCGCGCAGCGCGCAGAAAGGCGGCCATTGAGCGCGACAAGACTGAACTCAATTTCTTACGGCAAAGAAACGAAGAGCTTGAAAAGCGGGTCATGTCGATTGAAGAGCGTACTACCCGTAGTGAGACTGCCGGTCTAAAAGAAAGGATTAACGACGCGTTAGCTGAAGCTAAGGCAGCTGAGCGCATCATGGCCAAGGCTGTCGAGGCAGGCGCCGGTGAGGACGTAACAAAGGCCCTGCGGATTCGCGATGAGGCCATCCGCAAAGCGCAGCAGCTGAACTACGCGGCTCAGCAAATGGTCGCGCAAGCACGCGCTGCACAAAAACCTGCACAAATGGACGCGGAAGTGTCTATAATGGCAAAAAAATGGATCAGCGATAACTCGTGGTATAACCCAAAAGGCAATGACGAAGAAAGCAAGATCGTTCAGGCCATTGACCAGACTTTGATGACTGAGGGTTTTAACCCGAAGACAGAGCAGTACTGGCAAGAGTTAGATAAGCGAGTTGCCCGCAGACTACCTGAAAGGAAACAGTTTGATGATGAGCCGAAAAAGCAAGGAAGGAAGGGCCCGATGATCGGAGGATCACGCGAGCACGCCCCTGCCTCGACTCGTCGAGAAGTATACGTATCTCCTGAACGCAAAGATGCAATGATTCAGGCAGGTGTATGGGATGATCCTGTTTTGCGCCAACGCTACTTAAAGCAATACGCAAAATGGGACCGAGATAATCAATCAACTCGCTGAGAAAAGGAGTGAGTACTATGAACGACGAACGACTGAAAAAGAGCATCGACCCCGCACGGCAATCCCGGCGAGCCGAAGATAGGCCTGCCACCGAAGAGCGCCAACTTAGCGACGATGACCGTGTCGAGATGTTCAGACAGCAGTTCTTTCAAGACGCGCTACCCGATCTGCCAAGGATCCCTGGGTACCACCTCTGTTGGCTTACGACCGCAAACCCACGCGACTCGATTCAGCAAAGAATCCGCTTGGGCTATGAACTCCTCAGAACCGAAGACCTTCCTGGCTGGGATTACTTGAGCTTGAAGACAGGAGAATGGGCTGGGTTTATCGGCGTAAATGAAATGCTTGCAGCAAAACTTCCAATGGCTCTTTATCAACGATTTATGCATGAAGCTCACCACGCCGCACCACTGGGCGAGGATGAGAAGCTTACATCAATGAATGATAACCTGCAAGAAGAAGCGGAGCGACACGGAGGAAGGTTAATCGAGGGTGATGGTATGAAGGCGTTGCGCGAAGGTCCGCGCGTTGGGGTCTTTGACGAGGCCTAAACGTGCGAATTAACTTCTAACGCATTCAAAAGGAAATTCACATGTCTACGACCAGTGCACCTTTTGGCTTCCAGCCTGCTTACCATGCAAGTGGTTATGTAAGGCCTGCAGCCTTCACACTGGCTGACAATGCTGCCGTCACGCTGTTGCAATATCAACCCGTCAAAATTACGACTGACGGTGTGATTAACCCTGCAGCAGCTGGCGACGCTTTTGTCGGCACCTTTATGGGTGTTGAATTTACAGATTCCGACGGTCGCCGTCGCGTTTCGAATAAGTTCATCGCCAATACTCCTGCCACGCAAATCACTTGCTACATTACCATTGATCCGTCAATCGTCTATGAGATCCAAGCTAACGGATCCATGGCGATTACGACCATTGGTAATCAGTATGACTTTGGCGGCGCAACTGCCGGTTCAACGGTGGTTGGTTTGAGCCAAGCTTTCCTTGACATAGCAACTGCTGTGACTTCGGGTGGCACCGCTCAAATGCGAGTCATCGGTATTACTCCGGGCCCAGACAATGACTGGGGTGACACTTACACCATCGTTCAAGTTCAGATTTCTGAGCATCAGAACGTGGCAACCATTAACGCTTACTAAGGAGGTCTGACAAATGGCTATCCCGATGCGCAGTACCGACTTTCGGTCCATTGTCGAGCCCATCCTCAACGAAGAGTTTGATGGTGTCTACGATCAACGGGCCGATGAATGGAAGCAGGTGTTCAATGAGCGCCGCGGCATTCCCCGTAACTACCACGAAGAGCCTGTGTTGTACGGCTTTAACGCTGCTCCTGAGCTACCTGACGGCATGCCCGTTACGTATGACTCAGGTGGCGTGCTGTTTAATGCTCGCTACGTGTACAAGGTCTATGGCCTTGCATTTGCACTGACCAAAGTGCTCGTCGAAGACGGCGACCACATCAGCATTGGTCAGATCTATGCAAAGCATCTTGCTCAGTCACTGATCGAGACTAAGGAGACCCTGTGCGCAAATATTTTGAACCGCGCATTCAACGGTACCTACACCGGCGGCGACGGCGTGAGCCTCGTCAACGCTGCTCACCCGATCGCGAATGGCACGTTCAGCAACCAGCTGACGACTGCCGCAGCGCTTTCGCAGACGTCTCTTGAGCAGATGCTGATCCAAATCCGTCAGGCTGTGGACAACAACGGCAAGAAGATTCGTTTGAATCCTGAGAAGATCGTCGTGAGCCCTGCGAACATGTTCCAAGCCGAAGTGCTGCTTAAGTCAGTGCTCAGGACTGGTGCAGCTAACAACGACATCAACCCTGTGAAATCCATGGGTCTGCTTGGTGGCGGTGCGGCTGTCATGTCTCGTTTGACTTCGACGACTGCATGGTGGGTAACGACTGATGTTAAAGTTGGTCTTCAGTTGATGATGCGTCGTGCACTTGAAAAGAGCATGGAAGGTGACTTTGAAACCGACTCTATGCGCTACAAGTCGACCGAGCGTTATCAGCCGGGCTGGACTGATCCACGCACTATCTACGGTACCGCTGGCATCTAATCAATCCGGGGCTTCGGCCCCGGTTCACTAGGAGATAAGCATGGCAAATTTAACAACCACTCGTTTCCCTAATGGGCTAACGAACGTTGCTGAAAATGCTCCATTCGCCGATCTCAAGATGCCGGCTCCAACGCTGTTTCATACGTACTTCGAAGACTTCGATTACTATGTAGCTGGCGATTGGACGGTAACTGAGACCGATGCTGGGGCAACACAAGCACTGGCTGACGGTGACGGTGGCTTGCTTCTAATCACAAACACTGCAGCAGACAATGATCTCGTTTCTTTGCAAAAGAAAGGCGAGTCGTTTCTGTTTGCAGCTGGAAAGCGGTTGTTTTTTGAAGCCCGTTTTAAGGTTTCAGATGCGACTGATTCAGACGTTGTGGTTGGTTTGCAAATTACTGACGCGACTCCGCTCGATGTTACTGATGGCGTGTTTTTTATTAAGGCCGACGGCGCAGCAACCGTTAATCTTTTGGTCGAAAAAAACAACACGGCAACAACGACTTCTAGCGTAGCAACGTTAGCAGATGATACTTTCATCACGCTTGGCTTTTACTATGATGGGTCGTCACAAATTCAGTACTCTGTTAATGGCACGGTTTTGGGCACTTCTGTGACCACAAACCTTCCAGACGATGAGGCACTGACTGTGACACTGGCCTTGCAAAACGGTGAAGCTGTAGCGAAAACGATGACAGTTGACTACGTTTTTGCAGCTAAAGAGCGTTAATACATGGGGGCCTTAGGGTCCCCATTTTTGAGAGGCTAGAATGAGACCTTATCAATTAACAACGACAAGCTTTACTGCTGCTGACCCCGATGGAATTGCCACGTCGCAATCGCCATCGGGTGCTGGCAATTTAACGCTTGTAAGTAGTACGGTTACATTGACGCCTCCGCGCTTTGTAACTATCACAAGCGCCGGTGACGACACTGGCGTAACATTCACGATTACCGGAACACGGCCTGGTGGCAGCACGCAAACAGAAGTTGTCACCGGTGCAAATGCCGGTGCTGCAACGAGCACGTTAACATTTGAAACCGTTACCTCGATTGCCATTAGCGGAGCTTCAGCTGCCGCTGTTGAGGCCGGCTTTACGCAGTCTGGCTACAGCGACTGGCTGCCTTTAGACATCTATTCGCGAAACCAAGTTACCACAATTTCTGTAACCGTTAGTGGAACCGTGAACTATGACATTCAGTACACAAACGAAGATCCCTTCGATCGCACAATTACACAAACTGCAGTTGCGCACCCGGCGGCTGCGGGGGCCTTTACTGGCGCGACGGCAAATCAAACTCATTCGACGACAACTCTTATGAGGGCAATTCGTTACAAGAGCAACAGCGGCGGAGGAACAGTTCGCCTGACAATCACACAACAGTCGACAGCGTAAATCATGGCCAACGTAAAGATCACTGACCTTACACCTGGCGCTGCTCTAATAGGAACAGAGCTCTACGAAGCCGTGCAGTCGGCAGCTTCTGTCAGTTTAACGGCTGCTCAGATGAAGACATTTGTCAATGACGAGTCGACGATTACCGTCGGCGATAGCGCGACAAACACGCCGTCGACAGCTGCTACCTTGCAGCATACGACTTCTGGCACGCCAGCAGCAGGAATTGGAACAAGGTTAGATTTTGAGTGCCAAACAGGCGCCGGAAATAACGAGATTGGAGCAAGGCTTGTAGCGTCTGCAACAGACGTAACGGCAACTAGCGAAGACTTCGACCTGCTCATTCAGCTTATGGCGGCAGGTGCTGCTCCAACGACTGTTGCTACGGTAACCAGTGACGGAGACCTACGGTTGACTGGCGACACGGTCAGGGTACCGACAGAAAGAACTATTGCAACTGCGTCTGACACTGGAGTAAAGGGCGACATTTGCTGGGATAGTAGCTATATTTATGTCTGCACTGCAACAGACACGTGGAAGCGTGTTGCGATTAGCACATGGTAAACGACCACAAATTTGCAAAAGGTGGCAAGGTTCTTTACGTAGCTAAAGGAGGAGAAGTTTGGGCTCGCAAGGAAGGGCAAAATCCAGAGGGTGGCTTAAACCAAAAAGGCCGCGATTCTTACAACCAAAAGACTGGGGGCAATTTGAAGCCGCCGGTATCAGCAAAGCAGGCTGCCAAGAGCCCGAAGGCTGCTGGTCGAAGGAAAAGCTTTTGCGCGAGAATGAGTGGAATGTCAGGTCCGATGAAAGACGATAAGGGTCGTCCAACACGCAAGGCCTTGGCTCTTAAAAAATGGGACTGTTAAGATGATTGGTGATCCAATGGAGTTTAAGAAGGGCGGTAAGGTCAAGGCGCCTTGGGACAAGCCAAGGCCAAAAGATCTTCCGAAGCCCAAAAAGTTAAGCGCAGGCGCTAAAGGCGCGGCAAAAAGAGCCGCAAAAGCCGCTGGTAGACCTTATCCAAACCTTGTAGACAACATGCGTGCAGCGCAAAGGAGTAAGAAAAATGGGTAAGCCTACTTATGGAGAGTTTTCGTTTCCATCAGACTTTGGATTTTCAGGTAGTGGCGGAAAAGAAATGGTGCGCGGTTATGCAAGGGGCGGCGCGAAAAAGAAGACAATGGCAAAAGTTGGCAAGGTCATGCAAGAATTTGCTGAAGGCGAGTTGCATTCTGGCAGCAAAAAGGGCCCAAAGGTCACGAATCCCAAGCAAGCTTTAGCCATCGGCTATTCGGAAGCAAAGGCTAAGAAAGCGCAAGCCGGAGGCAGGATTTTACAAGACGAGTCTATGCAAGGACGGTTGCCGCAAAATGCCGCAATGGCGGCACAAAGGGAAGCCGGTACGACAATGCCAAACCGTCTGATGCCTGCTCGCGCCTTGCGCCCGATGGGAGCCACTATGACAGACCGAGAACGCGCCATGATGGACCCCGCTCGACGAGTTCAGCGCCCCCAACAAGATGTCTCACCTGACCGCGCGCGTGCTAGGGTCATGGAAAAGATGGAACAAATGGGAGGGGAAAGAGTTGGGCGTAAACACGGTGGCAGAACGAAACATGAAGATGCTAAGATGGACAAGAAAGTTGTTGAAAAGGTAGTTAAAAAGCACGCAAGCATGCCTGCAGCTAAAGCGCATAAAGGTCTAGGTGTTCCTGTGCATAAAAGTAAGCCAAAGATTGCCTAGACGGAGTAAAATCATAGTATAACCCGGGTTTGCTGTAACTGCAAGCCGAAATTTTTAAGGAGCAGACCCGGTGGCAGTATCAGGTACGGTAAGTCAAACAACATTTAACACCAGGAAGGTCATTGACCACGCCTTCCGAAGGTGTCGTTTACCGCCTCAAGGTGTGAGTAGCGAGATGATCGCGACAGCAAACGAGGCCCTTTATCTGATTTTGTCTAACCTTGCAAACCGAGGCATTCAGCTTTGGTGTATTCAAAAAGACATTCTTCCTTTGTATGAGGCAGTAAGCGAAATTCCACTGCCCGTAGGCACTGTCGACATTTTAAATGCGAACTTTCGCACGCTTACTGAGCTGACAGGCACAGAAACAAGCTCTTCGACAGCCGTTTCAATCGATTTCAGCCAAGACATTCAGGTGACTAATGTCGGCGTACTGTTTAACGGAGCTTCTACTGCCTATACAATAGAAACAAGCCCAGACGGAAGCACTTGGACCACAGTTGCAACGGTTGCAAACCCTAGTTTGACATCTGGTGAATGGAACTGGACTGATTTGCAAGGCACGTTAGCTAGGCAATATTGCCGAGTTGTTGCCTCGACAGGCACTTTGAACCAATCAGACGTGTTTTTTGGCAATACGCCAACAGAAATTCCAATGGCAAGAATCAATCGAGATGATTATTCAAACTTGCCTAATAAAACTGTGCAGGGCAGACCGTTACAGTTTTGGTTGAACAGGCAGCGAGACTATCCGATTATGAACGTCTGGCAAGTGCCTAACGGAGACTTTATCTTTGCACAAATCGTGTGCTACGTCAAGCGGTACATCATGGATGTTGGCACGATGACGCAAGAAATTGAGGTTCCGCAGCGCTGGTACGACGCAATTGTGTATTGCCTAGCAGCAAAGTTAGCCGAAGAATTGCCATCAGTTGATCCGCAGATGCTGCCAATCCTTGATCAGAAGATGCTGCGAGCCTTGAAAGAGGCAGAAGATGAAGAGCGTGACAATTCTCCGATTTACTTTACCCCCAACATTGCGATTTACACAAGATGAGCATTTATCTCGACACTAGGGGGAAATCTTCACTTGCAATCGCAATTTGCGATAGGTGCAAGCGTAAGTTTTCGATTACCGAACTCATGATTGATCCAAACGCCCCAGGCTTACGGGTTTGTCGCGAGGACGTTGATGATCTTGATCCATATCGATTGCCGCAGAGGCAGCCAGATCAAATTACGTTGCAATTTACAAGGCCAGATGCTCCGCTGAGCTCTGATCCTGCAGGCCTGGTGAGTGAAGACGATAATAGCTTCATCATCGGCACAAACGAGGAGTACTTGACGCCATGACGGTCCCGTCAAACCTAGTACCGACCAAGATCACTGACTTGCCAGTGGCTCCAGCGCCAACGGCGTCAGGAACCATTCCAATTGTTATTGGAGGAGTCCTTTATCAGGCCGTTTTCAGTGATGTTGCAGGATCTGCTGAGGTTCCGGCTTCGCGAATCATCGCGGCTGGCACAGGATTAACCGGAGGCGGCAATTTAACGCAAGATCGGGTCATTGCTGTTGCAAACGCGGGGATCGGAGATACGCAACTTGACAATAGCGGAGTAGCTGCAGGGACTTACGGCAGTTCGACGCAGATTCCTGTCATCGAGGTCAATGCTAAGGGGCGCGTGATTGGAGTTACGCTTGCATCGCCCAGCTTTGCAGGCCTCGTGCCTGACAGCCGCCAAATTATCGCAGGGACCGGACTTTCTGGCGGCGGTAACCTAGAGGCAAACCGCACGTTGTCAATAGACTTCTCTAATAATACGCCCTTGGCCCTCGGATCAGCTACTGCAGGTGTTGGTACACAGGCAGCAAGAGATGACCACGTGCACCCTCCAGTGGATCTAGAGGACGCCACACAAATAACAAATCGTCTTCCCCTCGCAAACGGTGGAACGGGGCAGAACATCACGAATCTGACTGCTGGGGCTGTGCTTTATTCTGACGGTACAAATCTTGTTTTACAGACGCCGTCTGGTGCTAATGGACAGGTACTGACTTCAACGGGTGGCGGAGCACCAACTTGGACAACTGTAACTGGTGTTGGTACGGTTACTTCTGTTGGCCTTTCGTTACCAAATATTTTTAACGTTACTGGCAGCCCAGTAACTGCGGCGGGCACGTTGACTGGTGACTTTGTTGTTCAAACAGCAAACACAGTATTTGCAGGGCCAACGACTGGCAGCTCGACTCCGCCGACATTCAGGGCCCTTGTCAATGCAGACATTCCTACCACGCTGACTGGCAAAACAATTGACGGCAGCTTAAACACGCTGAGCAACATTGCGAATGCGAGCCTTGTTAACGACTCAGTGACGATTGGAACTACGTCAATCGATCTCGGTGCAACATCGTTAACGCTTGGCGGGTTGACTAGCCTCGCGTTGACCCAGGATCCTGTGTCAGCCTTGCAGGCGGCAACCAAGCAGTACGTAGACAACGTTGCCCAAGGACTTGACGTAAAGGCTAGCTGTATTGCTGCAACAACTGCAAACATCAGTCTAAGCGGTGCGCAGACAATTGACGGTGTGTCGGTGGTTGCAGGCGACCGTGTTTTAGTCAAAGATCAGACAGCCCCTGAAGAAAACGGCATCTACGTTGCTGCAAACTCGACTTGGTCTCGATCAGCAGATGCAAATACCTGGGACGAGTTAAGAAGCGCGTTTACCTTCATCGAGCAAGGCACGTTGTATGCAGACACCGGATGGGTTTGCACAATCGATGCAGGTGGAACACTTGGAGTGACTGCCGTCACGTGGAGCCAGTTTAGTGGAGCGGGCACGTACACTGCAGGCACTGGGCTGACGCTTACAGGGTCGGTGTTCAGCATCACAAATACTGCAGTCACGCCTGCCGCGTACGGAGCAGCCGATAAGACACTGACAGCCACAGTGAACCAGCAGGGCCAGTTGACGGCCCTTGCCGATACACCAATTGCAATTGCAAACACTCAAGTCAGCGGGCTTGGAACGATGTCGACGCAAAATGCAAACAGCGTGGCTATTACCGGCGGCACAGTTAACGGAGCCACGATTGGAGCCACAACGCCGACGACGGGTGTCTTTACGAATATCACTGTTAATGATAATGCTATTTTGGGCAGTAGCAACAGTGACACCATCACCTTTACAGGCAGGGTCAATTCTGACTTTGAGCCTGCGACAGACAACGCTTTTGATTTGGGCAAGACCGGTCATGAGTGGCGGGACTTATTTATTGATGGCACGGCAAACATTGACAGCCTGGTTGCGGATACCGCGGACATCAACGCAGGAAGCATTGACAATACGACAATCGGCGCTGCAGCAGCTGCTGCTGGTACCTTTACCAATTTGACTTTCTCAGGCGACTTAACTGGCACCGTATCTGGAGGAACTTACGCATGACCACGATTTTAACTAAGAAAAAAGATACTACGGGGGCACCAGCCCCAGGTGATTTGACCAATGGGGCTGGCGGTGCAGAGCTAGCAGTCAACACGTTTGACAAGCGGCTATACACAAAGAACGCAAGCAGCAACGTTGTTGAGGTTGGTACGAATCCGGCTACTTTCCAAATTAACAGCGCTTATACGTTTCCAACTTCAGATGGAACGAATGGGCAAGTTCTAGCAACAAATGGAAGCGGAGCTTTAAGCTTTTTTTCACCAACAACAGGAACTGTCACCTCCGTTGACGTTTCTGGCGGCACCACAGGGCTAACGACATCAGGGGGTCCTGTAACAGGGGCTGGAACGATTACCTTGGCGGGCACTTTAGCCGTTACTAACGGCGGTACAGGTGCAACGACTTCAACAGGTAGTGGTGCGGTGGTGCTTGCAACGTCACCCACCCTTGTAACACCAGTATTGGGCGTTGCATCTGCTACGTCTGTCAACAAGGTTGCGGTTACGGCTCCAGCAACATCAGCCACCTTAACTCTTGCAGATGGTAGTTCGTTAATAACTTCAGGGAGTAACTCCTTAACGTTAACGACAACCGCAACAACTAGTGTTACCTTGCCCACTTCGGGCGCCCTCACAAACACCGGCAAAGCAATTGCCATGGCCCTCGTCTTTGGTTAAGGAGAATTTATTGTGGCAAACCCAAACATCGTTAACGTAACCAATATTCTTGGTAATACGTCCACCAACCTGATTTCTTCAACGGCAGATCCGTTTGCGACTGCTCTGGCTAACAATGCGGCGTCTTCGGGTAAGGTCTACAAGATCAACTCGATCATTGTGGCAAACGTTGATGGCTCTGCGGCGGCAGACATTACGATCAAGATTTTCTCTGAAGATGACTTAGGCGGCACGGGGACTGCGATTGCTTCAACGATCTCGGTGCCTGCGGATGCGTCGCTTGTGGTGATTGACAAGTCTACGTCGTTTTATCTGCTTGAAGACAAGTCCCTCGGAGCCACCGCCAGCGCAGCCAATGATTTGGTTGTGACCGTCAGTTGGGAAGAAATAAACTAGGGAGTATAAGATGCCCATCGGTAACGGAGGCATTATTGGCCCAGCCAACGACCCGACCGACTCGGTTGCGTCTGGCGTATGGAGCCTGAACGAACAGTTCTTAGCCCTTTTAGGCAACAACTGGCCTTTGCCTACGACCACGGTTGAATACCTCGTCGTCGCTGGTGGGGGTGG
>Ga0099849_1000046_pt1 | contig 42028 bp, 55 predicted proteins | sample CB_VirMetaG_4_FD_78177 | JGI IMG/M metagenome (GOLD analysis project Ga0099849, IMG submission 78177) | Freshwater to marine saline gradient viral communities from Chesapeake Bay - CB_1508_1M Viral MetaG | ecosystem: Environmental > Aquatic > Marine > Coastal | place: USA: Chesapeake Bay... | reverse complement strand
GGGGTAGCAACAACACCCCACTTCTGAAAGTGCAGTTGGTTTCTTGAGCCACCATACCAAGTGACTCGATACAGACGCTGGCAACCTTCTTGGTAATGCAGCTGTTCGTAGTTACGCATGTCAGATAAGTTGAGAAAATAATTAAATGCAGGATATAGAGTCCTGCAGAAAACCCCCGAAGGGGCTTAGTGCAAGAATCTAAATTACTCAGGAATGTAACCCATCATGTCTTCAGGTTCACAATCAGGATAAGGGTCTTGACTGTAATAACCACCTTTACATTTGTTGTAAAAGTCCTTCATTTCTTCCAATAAATCATAAAGACTAGGATGATTCATCAGTGACACGACTTCTTGGCCGCGCCATTCAAATACAGTTGGAACATAGCCAACTGTAAGCGTCTCAAAATGAAGCTGGTTACCACCGTAGTAAACGACCCTTTCGTTGTGTGTGGGTTGATACATGCTATGAACTTTGTCATGCGTATCAAGCACAGGGTGTACATCCTTAGAAACATTGAACATAGTAGAACATGAGCATAGGATAGGCAGGATATTGAGTCCTGCAGAAAAGGGCCGTAGCCCCTTAGTGCAAGAGTCAAACTTCTTTAGGAAAAGTTCTTACACATTCATACGCATCTCCTAAAATAGTGTTAACTAAAGTCAACGTATGAGATGGTTCTTCAGATTGAATTGCCAACAAGTGATTACATTGTTTAACTGCCTTGTTGTTCAATACTCTTTGAAGTCCCATCCCAGTTATTAAACTAACAACCATACCCATCGTGAAGATAGTCAATGCTGTGTGGGCATTGTTGATAAGAGTGCGTTTACGATAAAAAGATTCAATCGGAATTGATGAACCATTATCGCGCATAAGACGCCATTTCATTGATCTTTACCTGGTACATAGAGTGTGCAATCTTTTGGCATCACAATGGATGCACTCCGTACACGATACTCATAGATCTTATCTTCAATAGATAAGTCTTCTATGGTATCTTCTATGACTTCTTTTAGAAAAGGAATAAACCCTTTCATGTTTGCTCTGAAATTAAGTGCAGACATAGTTTAGTAAACAATGATCAAGCAGGATATTGAGTCCTGCAGAAAACCCCCGAAGGGGCTTAGTGCAAGAGTCACCACCAGGGATCCTTCATTTCTGAAGGCGTTGTAGCAAGTTCAGCTTTAGCTTCTGCACACTTGCGATCTAAAAGATCTTTAATATCACCGTCTGAAAGATCAGTGATATTTTCATGGGGTGTCAAGTAAAACACACAGATGCGACCGTAGTCACGATCTGTAGTAATTTTCATTGACAAAGAACCTTCCGAAGAAAGTTTCGTCACAAGAACTTGCAACAAGACAACGGGAGGTACTTCCCACGCTTCAAGTGTAGTAAAAGCAACGCTCACTACGTGATCTTTACGAAGTGCATCTTCATAACACAGAAGATTCACATCAGCAAAGAACTGATGGGCTTGGAGGCCCACTTTCTGGTCGTAGTGAAACCAGCTGTACTGCCACGACTTGGTGTTGTTGGTTTGCATGATCATAGTGTAGTTGAGTGCGGTACCCATCTCCGCTTTGGGTAATAGTTGAGTGGGGGATTTGATCCCCCGGCATCACGCCTGGTCAGATGACCATCTCAACTGGAGACTCCATCATTTCCGCAAAGGAAAGAACGGAGATCTCGGAGTAGCCACACACCTCTGGGTGACCTTCGTAGTTATGCTCGACCGAAAGATCGAACGCAACTGAGTCAGCCGCCTCTTTAGAGAAGTGTGCGCTGTGTTGTTGGCCGTTGAGGATGACGAAGAACACGTCAGTCGCTCCGAGTGTGTGGTGCCTATCTCCACGGGAGGCAATAGCTGTGGGAGGGTTTGCACCTCCCAACCCGCTTTTACGGATCAGCGAACTGCGTAGCCGTTGTCCTCACACCAAACGAGATGAGCAGCTTCTTGGTGAGCTGGCCACTCGTGATGGAGGCACTGCTTCGCAGTGGCCTGGTCAATCCACTCCACTTGCTTCTGGATACCAATAGCGGTACCAATGGCAATGGCGGTGGCGACGAGGCAGAAGGTCAGAGAGCGCATCAGTTTAGTTAGTGAACAACACTGGGACTTACATTGCAGGATTGCAAATGCCCAGCATGAAACTGACGGCTTTTGACCGAAGTGTTGGCTGCGTTTAACGTCCAGCTTGACGATACTTAGAGGTCTACAGTTATATCTGAGGGTCTAGGTAGGGGCCAGGATATACCCAGATTGGGATAGGTTGGGGAAAAAGTTTGGGGTATAATGCAAACTTAACGTTGGGTTTTCCACAGGTAAGGGAGGGATCTGTGGAATAGTAAGTAACGATTTGCTAACAAACCGGCAACGGAGGTAGCGGAGGCCAACCATCATGTTGACCGGGGTTGGTGCTGAGGTCTACAGACCCCATCGAAGCTAGAGCACAGGTAACTGGGCGCTTGCCCTACTCCCAATGCCACTGCCCTGCTCCAGATACCAAGTGCCGCAGTATTTTTTTTTCTGCACGGAAACCGTTACTGACGGGGTGTGGTAGAAGAGTGAAGAAAATTTACCCCTAATTAGGCAAATATAGCGTTATTTTTATAGTAAAAATCCCTAATTGCCCAAAAAAATAGGCCAAATTGGCCTAATTTACAATTTATTTTTTTGTTTTTGTATTTACACTAGATCATTTATCGGATCAGTGCCAACTTGCCGTCTATATTCCTCTGCTGTTTTTTTTGATTTAGCATATTCACCGTGTTCAGGGTATTGATAACTTACTTTTTTCTTTTCTTCGTTAATAAATTGACGGATTTCAAAAGCATCGACACCATCACTTGCCATTTGTTCGGCTACATTTTTAATTCCTTTAAGAGCCGCTACTCTTGATGCCGATTTACTCTCTTGCATTACTCTATTTTTTATTTATATATTTAATATACCTTAGATTAATCAAGTTTAGAATAAATATAGGGCAATATAGCCATAATATAGAAAATGACTCTTTCTCCTGCTGATTTTTCGGCATATAGCCAAGCAACTGGTACAGATTATCCTAGAAATGCAGAAGAACGTGCTCGTTTAGCTCCTAATGTGCGTGATTTTCGTCGTAATCAGTTAAAACAACAGGAATCAGAGCCAGAACAAACTAATATTGTTGCTAATTCACTTTTAGGACTAGGCATCCTTGGTGCTATTGGCATGGGTGCAAGAAAATTACTTCAAGCACCTGTAGCTAAGAAATCAGCAGCTGGAGTTACTGTTACTAATCTTTCTGATATTCAACGTGTAGCTGCTGCAAAAGTTCCTACAGAAAGAACACAGCAGATTTTAAATGCTAAAAATGTTGATGACTTTGTTAGGGGTAAAACTAAAACATTAGGTGAAAATTTTTTAGTATCAACACCTGAAGGTTTTAAAGAATTTTCCCAACGAGCAAAACAGGTTCCTGCTGCTGCACCACAAGTTTCTGCAGCCGTAACACCATCTAAAACTCTGGAGGCACCTGCTCCAATTATTGATGAAGCGGGTAGAACTCAACGTCAAAATAAATTGTTTCAAGAATTTGGCGTTATAGATCAACAACAAGAAGCTTTCCAATCTGGCGCCGATCAAATGGTTGGCCGTGCTGAAAGAAATATCCAAAGAGATACAGATTTTGTTGGTACTGATTCAAATACTTTTGAAACTGCTGTTTCAAGTAAAACTAATCTTAGCCCAGAGCAATTAGCGGAGGTAGAAAATTTAGGAATAAGTGCAGAACAATTTAAAAGAGATGCTCGTGCAAGATTTGCAGGTGACGAAGCACAAAAAAATCTTTTAGGCTTTATGAAACAAAGAGGTCTTAGTCCTACCAATACTATTGAAGATTTAATTGAAGACATGGGTCAAGACCCTACAGTTCAAAGCTTCTTTAAATATGGTGATCCTCAAAAAGATTTTGTAGCTCCTAACTTAATGGGAGAAGAAGTTATTACTCAAACTGCTCGAAAAGCAAAAACTAAGTCAGGTGCTCCAGCAACTCGTACTACAACACGTAGAACTTTAATTGGCCCTCTTGAATCTGATGTAAATATTAATCAAAGAATTATGGGAGCTGTTACAGCTCAAAATGAAGGTTTGGAAGAAATTTCTGATCTTCTTTTAAATCCCAATGTTTCTACTAGGCAACTTGCTCAAATCCCCCAGGTCCGCCAATTCTTGGGAGAGTTACCTCAAATAAGAGGAGGTGCGGTCAGTCCTAACCCCACAATGGAAATAGCAGGAGGTGCCAGGGCAAGCATGGGAGGTGTCCGTGGTAGTCAGATCGGAGCCACTGTTGATGTGAATCCTAACCGTGTTGATGATACTTTGTATACAACGAGCAGAAGATATGATGAACAAGGAAAAGTATATGATCCTAATACCGGTAACTATGTTGGTGATTTTGATCAACCTAGCGTAGATCCTACTGAATTGATGTCACCTTTATCAAGAGAAACTGATTTTGGTGATACTGAAGGTGTTGGTAATATTCTTGTTGATACGGAAGCTTTTCGAGAGCGTACTAATAAAAGTACGACAATGATTCCAGGTAAAGTTAGTGACGCAGTAGGGGGAGCAAGAAGTACTATTGAAAGTAAATTTTCTCCTGCTTTAAGACAAGAACGTGAAATAGATACTGTCTTACCAGTTAGGAGATCTGCAGAAGGTGTTCAGATTGCTGGCTTAAGACCTAGAGGTAGTGCAGTTCCTACTGGTGCTACTTTCCAAGCAAGACAAACTCTTGTTGGCACAGGTCAACTTGCACCTAAAAATACAGCTACTAAATATGGTATTGAAGTAGATGATATTAATGTAGGGTCAAATAAATTGCCCGGTGGTTTTGAAGTAGGCAGTACTTCTGTTGTTAGTGATTTTATTAGTACTCAACCAGCTGAGATTCCCAGGGTTAGTGAAGGTGTTGATAGTAGAGGCGTTAGCTTTGTAACAGATGCAGCTGGTAATAAATTTGCTACTAGTACATTACAAAAAGATTTTAGTGGACAAGCTCCTTTAATTGGCCGTACTCCTAATGTAAAACTAAACCAAGCAACAGGAAAACTGGCACAACTCCCCTGGACGCAAAAAGAAAGAGCCATGGGAGCTGGTAATCCACAAGCTGTTTCTTTACCTAGACAGCAATTAGAAACTTTAGCTAGTGATGCTGCAGATGCTTTTTACAACAATATCAATGCACGTAAACAGTATGCTCAAACATTCTTTAGTAGAGCTCGTGACAAAGATGCATTGAGGCTGATTAATCAGTTACCTTTTGCTCAAGCAGAATCACAATTGCTGGCGTCAGGTAAAATTCTTGATAAAGCATATCTTTCTAATTTCACAGCTAATTATATTGATAACAGTCTCCGTAATACATCAAATATTACTTTAGATATTCTTCAACCAGTTCCAACAAAGTACGGCGGGTACTATGGTGCAGACACAAATGCTTTTGTTGATAGTTTAAGAAAAACCTCTAAGGAAACTCAGTTGTTTGGTAACTTATTATCTGATGTAGATAGACAAGGTAGATCTAAAGCAGATAAGATTCCTCTGCAGGGTAGAACAAGTATCAGGGGTTCAGGAGGCACTGACCCTATGGCAGCAGTTGAACAGCCTGATTATAAACTTGCTTATTATCAACCCCGTGTAGGTATCACTGCTCCTCAACGTGTTCAATCTCAATTACAAAGCTATGCGCAAGGTATTTTGGGAGAACCTGACTCAGCTGTAAATCCAATGGTTCAAGTTAATGCAGCATTAAGACAACAAATGCAAACACCTATTGCTGGTTATCGCATCCCTCGCCCTGGTAGTTTTGCTAGAACCAATAATCCTTATACTAATCAGGCAGCAGCAGCTTCAGGCCCCGCTGGTAGAGTGCTAGAAGGTAATTACCAATACATACCTCAACAACTAGAAGTTGATTTAGCAGAAGGTATTCGTTACTATGATCCAAGACAAAATCAAGATACAATAGACATATATACAAATCTAAGTGATTTGCAACGTCTTGAACAAGCTGCAGCTAAAATTGCAAGAAGACGTGCTAAGAGAGGTAATTAATGATGGCAAAAAAAACTAGTCAAACAACTGCTAAAAAAAATAAAAACGTTCGGCAGTCTAAAACACAAGCTAAGAAAAAATCCGATAAGAAATGGATACAAGATGCTGAAATAAAAAAAGGTGCTTTTACAAGAAAGGCACAAGAGAAAGGCATTACTACTGCACAGTTGCAGGAAAATGTTCTCTCAAATCCTGATGACTATGATGAAAAAACAGTTAGACAAGCTAGGCTAAGAAAAACTTTAGTAGGTTTAAAAAAACGTCGCGATAATCAACCTAAAGAGGAAAAGAAAAATGCCTAAAGATCATCGCCTTGACTTAGGGCGTTATATCACAAATCCTTTTGATACTACTGGATTTGCGCATAAAAAACTTTCTTTTGGTGATTTGTTTAGAGCTAAAGCAAATGACCAGTCTGGTCCTTTTGCGCCTTCTAGGTTTGATGAACGAGATCTTTTAAATGCTGTTAAAGCCAGGCAGATCACTTTAAATCCTGATCTTAACTATGTTCGTAACAGTCCTTATTTTACTGATACTAAAAATGCACAACCAAGCGACTATGAATTATTTGAAGGCTTAGGTAGGTTTAATAGAAAATCATATGACTTTAAAAACGGACGGCCACTTACTAAAAAAAGACCAGAAGATCAACCTGATTTTCAACCTCTGTGGATGGAAGCATATAGATTCAGCCCAACAATAGAACCTGGAAAACGTGCAAAGAATCCAATGCCTACTTTAACTAATCCTGATCCAAATGATAATCTTTTCGCAATGGCTCAACAAAGAGCAGAGAATGAATTTGAAGGCAATCTTTCCGTTAAAGATTTACTACCTGCAGCAAGAAAACAAAAAGCATTACCTGCAGATCAAAAAGAAGGCACAAAAGTAGTTGATAAGCAAGAGTCGGAACCTCAGCAAAAAGCTTAAACTTAGTTGCTATACAATATAAATATCGCGTATAAATAATGGCAGCACCTAAAATAGCAGGCAGCTTAATGAGAGTTGTCCAGGAGGCTCTCCCTGGTGCAGGTTTTGTTAGTTTGTTTGGCCTTATGACAGGCGGCCCTAAGGATGCTTTAAAATATGGTTTAACTGATCTTGCAGTTAATGTTCCTGCTCTTGGTTTGGCTAGGAAATTAGCTCCCGGTACAAAAGGTATAGTTAACGTTTTAGATAAAGCTGGTAAACCAACTGGTAAAACTAAACCTTTTTATGCGCCTTCTGCAGTTGAAAGTACTACAAATCTTGTTGCATCAATGTTATCACCTGTAGCTGCAGAGCAGTTACTTGGTGCAGGAATGACACCTACTGATATGTCTCAAGAGCAACAACTATATATGCAAGCCAGACAAAGACAAGTTGAAAATGGTTTGCAAACACAAGCCTTAGCCCCTGGCACACAGTTTCAGATGCAAGGCTTACCAAATCGTTTGGTACAGCAATTAGGTGTAGAAGCTCCTGAAGAGCTGCGTGCTTATTTAAGAAGTGCCATGGGAGAGAATGATGAATACTAAAGCCACTAAATCATTAGGTCTTATTGGCCGTTTTAAAAAAGGTATTGAAGAAGGACGAGATATTACTCGTAACATAGTTGGTGTAAAGCCAGGTACTACTGATGAATATTATGCTGCATATGGCAAAGCAGCTATTGCAAATCCCAAATTTTATCAACAATTAGTTCAAGAAAAAAATATTAAACCCTTACAAAATCCTATAGAGTTTCTTGGCGCATATACATCCAGGGCTCTTGTTGATGTAGCAAATGATGGTACTAGATCCCACTGGTGGAGATACAATCATCCTTTGGCAATTGCTGATAAAACAATGACTATGGCACTTAATAAAGCTGGTGTTAGTAGTGAGCCTACAACCAGAGGAGCTATTACAGCAGCTATTAGTATTCCTGTAGCAAGTCAGATGGGATTTTTTGATATAACTAATCCAGAAGAACAATTTAGACCCAAAGGATATGCACAAACATATGCACCAGTAGGTGCAGAAGATAGAAGAGAAACTGGTCAGCCAGCTCAAGAAATACTGGATAGAATCTTTTTTGGTAGATCAGGAAGACCACTTAAATATGCTACTGCAAAAGAAGATATACCTGATTTAACACCTCAACGATATGGTAATTATATGAATTATTTATATCAAGATAAAGGTGTAGGTAATTTAGGAGTATTAAAAGGAACAATGGAAAATTTAGAGGGTGTTCCTGAAGCACGTCTTATTGGTTTTCCTTTTACTATTCCTAGTGCAGGGGCTCTTGTAGGAGGTACAGCAGGTGCAATTGCTGGTTCTAAATTAGGTAGAAAAGTAGGTAGACCAGGTATTGGTGCAACTACTGGAGCAGCAACTGGTTCTGCTATTGGTATTGCAGCAGGTAAATTAGCGAATCGTTTAATTGCAGAAGCTAATAGACCTAAGCTAATGACGCTAGATGATTATAATGAGATTAAATCTGGTAAAATTTAGTATATATAGGCAAAACAAAAGTAAAAAAAATGAATCAATATGAACAGGTACTAGCAGAATTAATGTCTAGAGGTATGGATCGTACCCAGGCTGAACAGGTATTAAGACAACAAGTACACCGTGGTTTAGGTAATCAAGATTTTTTAAAAAATTTTACTGAAAGATCTACTGAACAAAATAAATCATTTCTGATCCCAGATGATTTACGGAAAACAGTGACAAAAGGAAAAGAATATTTAAAAGAAAAAACAAAACAAGTTGCTGATAGTGCAAAAAAAGCTACTACTCAAGCAGCTACAGCTGCACAGAATGTGAACCCTCAAGGTAGAGCAGCTACGCTTGCAGGTAGAGCAGCACCTCTTATGTTCGGACTTGGTAGTGCTGTGCAAGGAGATTTTGTCAGAGCAGGAGGTGAAGTAGTAGGTGGATTAAGTGGCCAAGCCTTAACTCAACGTGCTGTTGCGGGACTACCTATTCCAGGCTGGGCAAAAGTTGCACTTGCAGTAGGAGGTAGTGCGCTAGGTACTGGTGTCGGTGGTACAGCCGCTTCAAATATATTTGGAAATATATTTGGAGGTGGAGGAGGCGGAAATCCTAATATTCCTCAAACACAAACAGCTAAGTCAGTTGAGCTTCCCTTTGGCCTTGGAACGTATGCTTTTAATGAAGCTGCTAGACAAGACAAACGAAGAGAGCAACAGTTTCAACAGCAACTGAGCGAAACTGAAAGAATGAAGAGGTTAGATGTAGAATTACAAAAACAGCTTCTTCAACAAGCAAATCAAGCAACTATGCAGTTTAATTATCAAATGAGTCCATTAATAGAAAGAAGTAAAGATTTGGACCGAAATAGAACTGCTCAGTTGATGAATCAGCAATATGGTATTGATGCTGGTTTAACCTTGCTTCAAAACCAAGGTTCTCTTGCTAGACAAGGTATGGCAGCTTCCGCACAAATTTTGTCATCCATGGCAACTAGTAATCCTTATGCCGCAGCCTTGAGGTAATTAACATCATGTTCAATACAAATCTTGGAGGAATTTTCGGGATTCCTACTTATCGTTTCTCAGGACAGTATCCTAGTAATATTAATTTCAGTAGTTTTACAGTTCCTGCTATTGCCGAAAAACCTAACGCAACAGGATTTGATAATTCATTGTTTTTTGATAGTTTTTTAAAAACTGTTGATCAATCTAATGCTCTTGCACCAGTAACTAAAAATACTTTTGGAACACCGCTTAATAAAAAAGCTCCTTTTAATGTAGGTAGTTTTTATGGAAAAACACCATCAGTTAATAGTCAAACTAGTCCATTAAGTTTTGAAGAAAGGCTTTTTGATTTTTATACACAGCAAAGAAAAGATCAACAACAACAACAAGCAGATTATATAAAAGCTCTTCCTGGCTTAATGGAAACACAAGCAAGAATACAAGAACAATACGCATCTCGTGCAGCAGATAAAAAGCTTAAACGCGACATGTTAATGGCAAATAAAAAGTTTAACCGCGACATGTTAATGGGTGGCGCAAATGCTTTACTTGGTGGCCTCCAAACATATATTCAAGGTGGTGACCCTAGTATCCTTATGTATAGAGCAGAAGCACCTATGAGAATAGCTGGTGGCCTTATGCAAGGATATCAAGCAGGTCTTAGATAGGTTATGATAGTAAATAATAATAACTGATACAAATGTCACAAGTTCCGGGCGGCTTTAACTTTGGTAATCTTTTAAGTGGTGTTGGTAGTGCAATAAGTAGCCCTTTTGGTATTGCTATGGGCCTTGGTGGCCTTAGTTCAATTTTACAAGGCTCTTCTAATAGAGACCTGATGAGTGGTATTAGAAATGATAATAGAATGGCAGCGTTTGGTAATCTTCTTGGCATGCAAGCTGGCATGGATAGAAGCAGAGCGCGTGATGCTATGAGTTTTAGTACTAGTGTTTTGAACGCTACAACGCCTTTTAGTTTATCTACTGTTACATCAGCTAATAATCTTCGCAGCGGTCTATTACAAAGTGGTATTGGTGGAGCGCAGCAAGCAGGACAGCAAATGAGAATGGCTGAATTTGAGCAATTGTTACGTGGCTCAGAAAAAGAAAGAGCTAATATTGCTAAAATGAAAAGAGCAGAAAATCAAGAAAATCTTAGAGATATGCAATCTCGTATGCAAATTGCTGCAGGCGTACCTCTTCGTTTCCCAGGAGTTAGTTGAAAATGGCTAAAAATTCCAACGCATGGTTAATGAACTGGATGACCAATATGATGGGTCAGTCTAGTGCGCTAGACAGAGAATATCTTAATTTACAAAGAGATTTTCAAAATCAGTTACTTGCTACTGCAAATCGAAGATACGAACAATCTGAACAATATATAAGAGAAAAAGATCAGCAGTATTTAAGTATTGGTGAAAACTATAGAGGGCAACTTGTTGATGATTTAAGTAAAAAAGTTCAAAGAGGTGAACTTAGCTCTGCAGATGCTGCTGCAAGAATGCAGAGTTTCTATGGCCAGTATCCTGGCATGGAGATGAGCGATGCAGATTTCCAAACTTTTAGAGACGTTGAAACAGAATATGCACCACAAATTCGTGATAATCAAATTTCTAGAACATGGAGAAATTTATTAGGACGAAACCCAACTGCAGGTGAATTACAGACGTTAGAAACTGAGAAATTCCTTAGAGGCGGTGAGCTTGGTTTAGGGCAATATGGTCTTGATTCATGGGAATCAAAAGGTCAAGGTGATTTAGAAAACTACATTAAAACGCTTACAGAATATAAAAAAGATAAACCTACTGCACAGCAGCAAGAAAATATTGCTAAATATGGTGAAGGTATTAAAGATGAAGATGGAATATATACAAATCAATATCGTTTAAATTTAGGTACAAGCTTTTTGCCTTCGCAAGAAGATGCAGAAAAACTTGAAGGTTTAACCGGTATTAAAGCACCTGAATTTTTTAAAACAGGTATAATTCAAGGTTCATCAGATGCCATTGAACTGGCTAAAGGGCGTTTAAATGCATATGATTCTTTTCTGTATAGTTCTGGTTTAGCACAATTAGAAGGTAACATTAGAAAAGAACAAAACAAACTGAATAATGAAGCCCAAATGAAATTGTCTAAAATGAACAATGAGTTTGGTTTAATGAATACAATGATTAGTGCCTTTTCATGAACAACGAAGAAAACAATTTAGAATCAAAAGAAAAAGCTATTGAAGAGTTTTCTCTTGATGCTGATCGTTTTAAAAATTTATTAAAACGTTTAGAAGAAGCAAAACAATCTAGACAAGCAAGTATAGATAAACTAAATTATTAACTGTTATAATATCTTTAGTCTAGTTTATTAAGACATGTCCCAAACACCTGCCTTCGGTAATTACGATTCTTACGTTCAAGCTGTTGATGCAGTTAATCAAGACGCTCAACTGACTGCCGATCAAAAGAAAGATTTGATTAATTTACTGTCGAGCCGTCAGTATAGCCCTGGCCAAGATCTTTCTCAGTTTGAAACTCTCCTGGGTAAGCTGGAAGGTTCTAAAATGCGCCAGCAAAAGCAACGTTCTGAGTTAGGTCGTCAAGATATCTTTGCTCAGGGCATCGCCAACATGATGACTAACTTCTGATCTGAAGACTAATGGCAACCTCCAGCCTTGTTAATGATCCGGTTGAATCTAACAACCCGGATGACTGGTTTGATATTGATAAATATCGCCAAGCAGCTGGTGTTGCTTACGAATTCAGCAAGAAGAAGTTAGAAGATCAAGCAGGCGAACAACGTAGGACTGCTGCACAACAACAAGAATTCGCAGAGAAAGATGAAGCCAGGGATTACCGTCAAGCCCGAGAGGGCTACAAATTCTGAAGTCTTTGATTCTTGGGCTGACGGGTTAGATCCAAGCACACACGAATCTTTCTGTTCTTTTTGTGCAGATAATTACTCTGTAATAGAGTGCTTTTTGTATGCTCGTTTTCTGGGCTACATGGGCTGTATTTCAGCGTGTGATGAATGGGTCAAAGAACGTTATCCAAAGCCTGATCATCGTAAGCTTTTACTAGAAGAAATAGTTCATATGCAAGAAGATATTAGACTTCTTAGAGCTGATATCGAAGATTTTGGTGTCAAAAGAGATAGTGGTGTAGCAAGAATTGCAGCCATGGAAAAAGAATTGCGCGGCACTATTAATCAAGTTGAACAATACACAAATAATAAAGACAAAAAGGGTCTTTTAATGGCAGGTGCTGATCGTGCTATTAGAGAATTAACTTTTATTTTTAAAGATGATCCAATAGAAAACCCTTTAAAAGAAGCTTGCATGAGTGTATGGGCACGTATGCAACTTGAGGAATAGATAATGATATATTGATTAAATTGATAAAACAGTTTAATAGGGTTATAAAAAATGAATGCAGCTGATATGAATCGTTTAAGAAAGGCGAGAGCTGCTTCTAGAGCTGCTATTCAAAGAAAAAATGATATAAGAAGACAAAGTTCTTATAATACAAGACCTGAAATGATAGGAGGTAGATCGTTCGGCATGGAAACCTATGGAGGAGATCCGATGGAAATTCCTCGCCCTGGCTTATATCAAAAACAAGGAAATTACAACGCACGTTATAGAGGAATGACTTCAGGTGCTCTTAGTCAAATGCCTGCACAAACACATTTAGGTCCATATACTAATTATAGATTGTGATAAAATATTTTTAAAAGATTTAAAATCATGGGTGCAGGTAGAACATCAAGTAGAAATAAAGTTCCTGCAATAGCAAGATATAAACCTACTGCAGATCAACAAAATGTTTTTATGCCTCCAAACTCATCTTTTATAGACGAGTTTAGACAAAATACTTTATTACAACAACAACAGGATCGCGCCAAACAATATGCTAGTGTTGTAGGCCAACAACAACAACAAAACTTTAATCCTGTTGAATTTAATGTTCCAGATATTAGAAGAAATTTTAGAGAAGAAATACCAGACTGGGTAAGTCGTCTTAAACCAGGCATGTATACCGGTCAAGCATTTAAAGAAATTACAAATCCAATAACAGGTGAAGTATTTAATGCGCCTAATACTGGATATAGGTTAAATGAAAATTATTTTGATAATAATAATCCTGATATTGAAATTCCAAGAAAAACTAGAAAACCAGCACCTAAAGCTATAAAAGATTTTCTTGATGAATATACTAACAAACCAGGACAAATAGCAGATGATGATATTAGACTGACAGATATGTTAAGTCTTAACACTGCTCCTGTAGATACCAGAAGAGGTAATTTTTAATAATGTCTAAAAAAATGCCCCCCGAAATTCTTGCTCATTTTAAGAAAAAGAACGCTAAAAAAGAAGATGGTTCTGAGATGAGCCCAAAAGAAAAACGTGCAGCTGCCTTGGAAAAAGCTCGTAAATATAAAAAACAAAAGTTAGAATAGAATAAACAAATACTTTAATTAAAAATTAAATAAAATGCCAAATTCTTTTGATCACGGTGGCAATATATATACCGTTAGAAAAGTAGAAACAATTAGTGGACATCCACTAGAAGTTACTACTTCTCCTCTTACAACTGCTGTAGATGCCTTTGGTCGTCAAAGAGTATCTACAGTTTTTACTTTATTTGATTCTAAACATCGTTATTACGACAACGGGTTATGGGCAACGACCACTGGTGGCGGTGCAACTACTGTTTTCAATTCCAGTGGAGGTTTGATAGATTTAAATGTAACGACCGCATCAGGCGATAAAATTATTCGTGAAACAGAAAAAGTATTTTCTTACCAGCCAGGTAAGTCTTTGCTCTCTCTGAATACTTTTGTTTTCAACTCTGGTGTTGCCAATAGACGACAGCGAGTTGGATACTTTAGTGTAGATAATGGTATTTACTTTGAACAAAGTGGTATTAGTGGCGTATCAATTGTTAAGCGCGATTCAGTTACAGGTGATGTAAGAAATACAATTGTTAATCAAGAAGATTGGAATATTGATCGTCTTGATGGAACAGGTCGTTCTTCTATTACTTTGGATCCCACCAAGGCTCAGATCTTTTGGTCTGATATGGAATGGCTAGGCGTTGGTACCGTTAGAGCTGGTTTTATTATTAATGGTAAAAAAATTCATTGTCATTCTTTTCAGCATGCAAATCAAATTGAATCAACCTACATGACTACGGCATCATTGCCTATTCGTTATGAGATTGAAAACTTAGATACTACAACTGTAACTGGACAGATGAAACAAATCTGTTCTACTGTAATTTCAGAAGGTGGATATCAATTACAAGGTCAATCAAAAGCAATTGGTTTACATCCATCTCAACCAAAAGATTTGCCAACGACGGGTGATCTTCATTCTATTATCTCATTGCGTCTTAAGTCTGCTAGACCAGATGCTGTTGTAGTACTTAATCATTTATCTCTTGCTGGTATTACCAACAACGTAAACTATCGTTATCATATTGAAAGAGCTGGTACTTCTCTTGGTGGTACTTGGGTATCTGCTGGTGATGATTCTTCTGTTGAATACAACATCACTGCAACTGGATACACAGAAGGTGAAAATTTATTAGAAGGCTATGCAGCTGGTTCCAACCAGGGAAATGTTGTAGTTGATATTCCACAAAGTGAAGTCTTTAAATATCAGTTATGCAGAGATTCAGAAGCTGGTACAATGTATGAATTAACTCTTGCAGCAGAATCAAATACTGCTGGTGCTGATATACTAGCTACAATTACCTGGGAAGAAGTTTGATGTACATACCTTATTTGGAAAAAGCTCGTAAATATAAAAAGCAAAAGTCAAAAGACTAAGTTATATTTAACGTAGTTTTTTAAATAAAGTGCCTTCATATCTTCATCTTGCTTATCGACGCAATGCACGGGCAGCAGCAAAAAACTTTGCTGTTACTAAAGCTAGCGATACAAAAGCAGTTGAAAAAGCACGATCTGATTTTGGTTTTTTCTGTGAATATGTAGCTAATAAACCTCCAGCAGCACACCATAAAGAATGGCATCGGCATTTTGTTACAAATGAAGACAGTACATGTCTTAAAGCAATAGCTGGACCAAACATTGACTTGTTAGGCCCCAGGGGCTCTGCAAAATCAACTGTACTTGGCTTGTTTACTGCTTGGGCTATAGGAATTCATACGACTGCAAAGATGCCATTGCAGATTCTATATCTTTCTTATACGGTCGAAATTGCGCGGCCAAAATCAGCTGCTATCAAAAGAATTATTGAAAGCCGTAAATATCAAGAAGTTTTTCCAAAAGTTCGTTTACTAAAAAATGTAACCAGTAATGAATACTGGTCAATCGATCACAAATTCGCAGGTATTGATACGGTTGGTGATGAAATGTTTACTCTTTGTGCAGCTGGCCTTAAAGGTTCAGTGACTTCAAAGCGTTCTCATCTTGTTATTATTGATGACTGCATTAAAAGTGCTTCTGATATTGCTAATCCAGATATTAGAAAATCAATGGACGATAACTGGAATGCAGTTATTGCGCCAACTATGTTTGAAGGCGGTAGAGCAATTTGTTTAGGAACTAGATTTAGGCATGATGATATTCATGCAACTACATTTAACGAACAAAACAATTGGAGGCAAATTGTTTTATCTGCCATTGGAACAGATCCCAAAACGGGAGAAGAGATTTCTTATTGGCCTGAAATGTGGTCATTGGATTATTTAAAAGAAAAAAAACGACAAGCTCCTGTTGCTTTTTCTTTTCAATACATGAATCAAATTGTCAGAGTTGGAGAATTATCTCTTGCTCCTGAGCTAATTGTAAAAGCTGAAATTGCAACAGAATTTGATACATTAGGCGTGGGCATTGACTTGTCAGCCGGTATGAAAGAAAAAAATGATTACACAGTAATGGTTTTAGGTGGAAGAATTGATGATCGTATTCATATTATTGATTATCGAAGACTAAGGGTGATGGGTAATATTGATAAATTAAATGCTTTAAAAGAACTATTAAATGATTGGTCAATTATTGGTTTAGATGAAAATCAAAATTATTATCCAACTTATTCTAATTGTGATATTTGGTCAGAAGCTGTGCAGTATCAAGCTTCCTTAGAAGCTGATTTTAAAAGAATCTGTTTAAATGATGAAGGACTTTATAATCTTATTTGGCATCCAGTTAAAGGTTTCCGCGCTGATAAACTAGCAAGATTTAGAGGAATTATAGGAATGTTTGAAGAAAGAAAAATTATTTTCAATAGATTTAGAAATTTTACACATCTTTTTGAAGAGCTTACTAATTTTGGTGTTAGCAGCCATGACGATTGCGTGGATGCTTTGGTTTGGTTAGTTAATGGCTTGTCTAGAAAAGGAAAATTGCATTTGGATTATTGAGTATAAAATAAAAAAAGAAAACACGTTAAAAATCCTCGTGGGACCAGATATTTTATTTTTGATTGTAGGTATAGCAGTACCTGTAATCACAGGAAGTGGCTGGGGCGCTAGTAAATTATTAAATAATTTTTATTTACGTATCGAAAGACTAAGAAAACGAATAGATGATTTAGATGATCATATTAATTCCATGTACCATAAAATGCCAATAGAGTATGTTTTAAAAGTAGATTTCATAAGAGAAATACAACAAATGCAAGATAATTTTAAACAAGTTAACATGAAACTTGATAAACTAATTGAAAAACTGTAGAAAAATGCATGTCTTAGAAGTTCTTGAAGATGAAAACGGGATGTGTTATTTACAATTTCCCGACGATTTACTTGAGTATTTAAATTGGTTAGAAGGAGATGTATTAGATTGCAAAATCAAAGAAGGAGGATTTTATATAACAAAAGTAAATGATCCCTGTGGCTACGAAGTGATTGATGAATAGATAATAATTTCCCTGCGGGGCTTACTAGCTGCGCTAGTGGCACCAGCTTCCTGGTGCATAAGTTATAATAAATTATCATGTAAAATAATAAAAAAGAAAAAATGGCTAACTACTTTGCAGGAATGCTTAATGTTCCCGGTGCTCCTGGGGGGAGTGAAGTAGCGCAAGCTCAAAACCCATTATTAGATCCTAGATTTATAATTCCAGGTGGTCAGACTCCATATAATCAACCCTTTTTACCATTTGATAAAACTCCTCAAGAGTTAGACAAACAAATGTATATGATTGTTCCGCCTGCAACAGCAAGTTTTGGTTTACCAGGAGGTGTAGGCAATATGGCTGGCATGATGGCCAGTGTTTCAAATCCATTTGATGGTCCAGATGACAAGTCACCTGAACCGTCACAAAACAAAACAAAAAATGCTCCTGTTCGATTTAATCCTAACGATTTAAAATTACCTATTTTTTGGGATGAAAGTATAGATCCGTTTACCAGAGAGAAAATGCGTGATCAATTGATTTTATTCAGTCCCAAGTCGGGTGTAAGTTAAATGAAGAAAAAAAAATTAGTTAAGCAAGCACTTAAACATCCAGAACTTTTTAGTGATGCTGAACTTATTTACTTTGATAAGTGGTTACAAGTTAAAAAACAATTGAAAAAAAATGGCACAAGACGACTCCAAATACACAAAGCCAGCGCTTCGTGAACGAATTAAAAAACGAATTACAGAAGGATCCAAAGGTGGTAAGCCTGGCCAGTGGTCTGCACGTAAAGCGCAGCTAGTCGCGTCAGAATATAAAAAAGCCGGTGGCGGTTACAAAGGGGGAGAAGGGAAAAAACAAAAGTCATTAAAAAAATGGGGCAAAGAAGATTGGCAGACTAGAGAAGAATATGAGAAAGGAAAGAAAGCAGCTACAGCAGCTAAAAAGTACAAGGAAAAAAACTAATGCCTATTTTTAATATTTTAAAACCAGCTCAAACATTTCAAGGGCTTGCAGGAAAATTTCAAAACGCTCTTACAGGAGTGGCTGCGCAAGGTATGAACCAATTGCCAGACCGTTTTAATTTATTTATGCGTTACATTACAGGAGTTGGAAATAGAGATTTACAATTAGATCGCAGTACAGAACGTTCTCTTATAAGGGCTACTGAAAAACCTCCAACATACGAAAAACAAGTACCGGTTTGGGAGGACGAAAGAGCAGCATTAAGAGGAGATCCATTTAAACTGGAAAATGTAAAATCCCCCGCTCAAGGTCCTGGCATACCTACTTCTGGGCCAGTAAATCCTTATAACCAATTTGCAGATAAAGATGTAACTAACACTTTAGGCAGGTTTAATGCAGAAGTTACTCCTACAACTGTTAGGGTAACAGATACGTACGATATGGTTAATGAAGCAGAAGACCCTGATTTAGTAAGTGGAAAATTTCAACCTGATAAAGCTTTTAATTTATTAAAATCAACTTTTATACCGGGCTATAGTTTTAATCGTGAAACAGGAGCAATAAGAGATAATCGTGAGTTTTTACCGCCTGATAAACAAGGACTAAAAGGCATAATAGATCAACTTCAATATAAAGGTCAAAGTGGAACTTTTAATCCTATGTCGGATGTTGCAAGATCTTTAATGTATGCACTGCCTATGAAATTTAGTCCTTATCAAATTGATCTCACATTTAAAAGATAATGGCAGACAAAGCAATTGAAAAAGGAAGAACAGAACGTTACTTGCCCAAAGCAGCTTGGGCAAAACTTTCACCAGAAGAACGCAAAGAAACTGACGACAAGAAAAAAAAAGCTAGTCGCAAAGGGAAACAATTTGTTGCTAATACAGAAAAAGCAAAAAAAGCAAGCAAAGCTGCTAGAATGTATAAAACAAAATAGACAATAAAGTGGACGCAAAAAACAGATTACAAGAAATTGTTAACGCTTATCTTGAAAAAGATGGTGGCGACAATATAGATACAGGTATTGTTGCGTCTCATATCGCTCAAATGAAATTATTTGGCATCCGTCAGGGTGTTGAATTTTTTCCAAGTCAAGATAATTTTGGAAACCAAAGAAAAGACTTTTTAGATCGTGTTGCAAAATACAACAAGCTAGACACAAGGCTAGATTCTATTTGGGAATATTTTTTATGTGACGGACAAGGCATCTTTTATATTAGGCCAACAGAAAAAAATTATCGTTTATATTATTTTAGAAAACATGAGTACCGTTCTTACTACGGAACGGACGGAGAGCTTGATGAAGTTGTAATCATTTATAGCTATAAAGTAAAAGAAGGCACTGGTTTTAATCAAAATGTAAATATATCTGAAATATCAGGTGCAAATTATTTAAATGCACAAGGAGCTAAAAAATATATTCGTTTGACTATTAAAGCTAATGAAATAGAAGAATTGCATAGTGATGGAGAATTGTCTTTTGATATGCCAGTTACTGCTGCGCCAGGGCAAACCAAAGTTTTTAAAAACACATTAGGTTTTATTCCTTGTGTTGAAATTTTAAACAATCCTAAAGGTTTTTCTAATGAAGGTGTAGGAGAGTTTGATGCATTAGCTAACCACATCATTATTCATGATGAAATGGTTAAGACGATGCGAAAAAATGTTCAGTTTTTTGGTAATCCTACTTTACTTTCTTCTAGGCCAAAAACAGATTTAATAGAATCTGGTTCTGATGGTGGTGCAGTTCAAAGACCATCTATTGCAGCTAATTCAGGTTTTAGTGGTCTAGGTCCTTTAAGCCAATCTAAATTTAAAGCTGATCCTATTTATAGAGGTGGTGTAGATGGACAAATTCGTGTTCCTAGAGTTATTGCTAATTTAGAACCCAATGATCGAGTTGGCTATATTGTTCCTGATGCAATTACAGGTGATCAAAATGTATTTGCTAGACAATATCGAGAAGAAATTAGAACATCTTTAGGCGGCGTAGACGAGTTATCAATTTCTGCAAGTGTAACAGCAACTGAATATAAATCTATATTTGGTCGAGTTGCTGCAACCGCTAAGAAAAAATCAAATGCTATTTATGAGCATGGTCTTTGCCGTTGTTTAGAATTAATTATTTTTCAAGAAGAAAAATTATTTAGAGACACCCTTGCTGCTGCTGTCGGAATTGAAAAACCAATTGATTTGCCGCCCGATTCAAGTGAAGAAGCAAAAAGATTATATGCAGAAGCAATGCAAATGTTTAACGATAGAGTTGAACAAATTATGATTGCTTGTGTCAAGACACAACTGATTCCACCAGGAGTTAAAGGTTTAGTTCCTGATGGAGATGTTACAGTTTTATGGAGATGGCTTGGACCTGTCTACGAAGACACAACTCAAGATATTCTTAATAATTCAATCGTTGTTCGTAACTTACAAGAATTAGGTGTTGATAGTATTGAAGCACTGAAATACCTCTTTCCTGCTAAAACGGATGAGGAGCGGGCCGCGATGTTATCGGGGTTCCCATTCAGAATGGTGAACGAATTGCAGGGTGCTTACTCTGCATTTGCTCGCTTAGTAGGGGGAATGATGCAGACTCCCCACCCGCAGTCACCAGATCTTCCAATGGCTGCGGACCCCAGATTGGATTTAACACCATATCTGTATCGAACTCTAGAAGCGTTACAAAAGGAGATGAGTTATGCAGGACGCTACCGTCCAATCGATCCCACAGACGAGCCCGAGCGTGGCACCCAGCCAGTACGCCGCACCCGCCCCGCAGCAGGCTCCTCAGGGACCGATCAATTATCAAGTCGGAACGCAATATCCGCAGGCAGTACCCGCCCCAGCTCAGGCGGTTACCAGTTACCAATCCAGCCCTACTCAGTACGCCCCCCAATCCCAACCGGGCAGCAACAACCCCTGGGAATCGGCGTTCAACCGGGTGGTGGGGCTCCTGAGCAGTCCAGTCCAATCCCCATTCCAGGCAGCACCCTCAGCGCCGACAACGTACAGTCCGGCCAATTACGGAACCAGCAACCCAGGTACGCCGAGTTGGGCGACGCAGACCTCGCAAGCCAACCCGACATTCTCGCCCAGCTCTTCCCAAACCTCCTCGCCGGAGCACTTGGCGCAGGTCGCGGACTCGCTGAATCTGAGTCCAGAAAGCCGCCAGGTGGTAGAAGCGTACGGGGTCGAGGCCCCAGCGGTACTAAACCAGTACGCCCTCCAACTGGAAGAGATGGTAGACAGCGCCCTGGCATGGGGCCAAAAGGCAAACGAGGTACTAACTAATTGGGCTGCGTTTGGTGTTAACGAGCACGTTGAAAGTACTGCAAAAAGCATGCTTTTAAATCGTTACGCTCAGTTTGCAGTTAACGAGCACAGTGAAAATCTTGCTTATAACGAGATTTTAACCAATCCTGATACCCTCAGCGATTACACTTTAAAATTCTTCGGGCCTGAAGGTCCTTGCCCTGTGTATGAAAACGAGGGTGAATTAGAAACCCCCGGTTATCGTACCGCTCCTGTAAATACTGGAGAAATGGCGCAGTTCCCTGCTCCTCCCGCAGTTGCACAAAATGCTCCTCAACATCCCCAGAATTTCTGGAATACCTTTAGTGAGCAAATGACCAAAGATCCTCAGCAAGCCTGGAGAATTCTTAATCAAGCTCAGCCTAATACTGTTGCTAACAAATTGTTTGTAATGGAGTGAGGTTATGCGCGGCCTACTTAAATATGGTATTCCAGCTGCTGCAGGTATAGGTACAACGGGCTACGCTTTAATGCAAGGCGAAGATCTTGGTTCTGCACTTTTAGCGGGCGCAGCTGGCACATTAGGTGGCGCAGCCGGTTTACTTGGAGCCAGAAAACTTGCTGGTAAATACGCTCCTGCTCTACAAGATGCAAGAGAAAATGCAACTGAAAAAATTCTTCAAGGCGGAATAAGACTTGAAGATATGGTTGGAAATTTACCAGCAACTAGAGAAAAAGGCATTAGAGCAACAACTGGCAGGGCATTAGCTAATCAAGCAGTTAATGTTGCTAATCAAATTGCTCAAATGAATTTAGGTGAAAGAGCAGTTGGCAAAGGTATTGCAGGCATGGCAGTTCCGGCATCAGCACTTGTTGCTGGTTTAGGAGGTGTCGCTGCAGGTGCTATTCCAGGTTCATTAGGTGTACCTGGATTCCAACAGTCTATTGATCCTGAAAATTACGGTTCAAGTAACACTATGGGTGCAAGAGCTGCCCAAACAACGCTAGGCTATTACTAAAATTAATGCCTGGTAAAATTTCAATAGATATAGACACAACGGTCTTAATCTTTTGATCAATTACACACACTGAGACACTGGAGGATAAACTAAAGTGTTCATTGATAACGATTTCCCCAAAATTCTAGGTGCGGAGCTATATCGTCCCCACCCGGCTTATATCTGTGAAATGGCCGTTGAGCCGGTTGTGGTTCACGACTTCTCACGTCAACCCGGTCAAACCGTTCAATTAGATCGCTACAAGTTCTGGGGTGCTCCCGGCACTAAAGATAGCCGTGAACGTATTGCTGACCAAACTATCGGTACTGCTAATAGCCGTAACATTACCAAAGAAAAAGTCCTGGTTGTGCTGAAAGAGTACACCGGTCCTGCAGATCCGGGTGATCCCACTCAACCTTCGACTTTTAAAATTGCTCGTGAAACTCTGATTACCGCTCAGCGTCTGCTGCTGGACACCGGTAATCTGAATATGTTCCACCAGTCCATCGGTTCTCTGACACTGTTGGATGACTATCGTCGTTGGCGTGATCGCGTCTTCATTGACGAACTGGCCAAAGCCGAAGCCAATGGTGCTGCTTCAACCAGCCAAGGCGGTTACTATTTTGCTGGCGGCAAAACCAAAGATTCTTCCGGTCGTGTTTCTTACACTGCCACTGAATATGCTGCTCAAACCCAGCAGTTCTCTGTGCGCACTGACCTGCTGAATGTTGTTAAGGATCTGCGTAAGCGCAACGTTCCTACCTTCTCTGATGGTATGTATCGTTGCATCTGCGATCCCGTCTTTATGCTGCACCTGCGTCGCGATCCCGACTTCCGTGAGATTGCTCGTTATGCAGGCAATCCCGGCCAAGGCATGTACATGGGCGGCAACCCCATGATGCCTAACAACTCCAGCTTCTACATGGGTCCTCAGGCTGGCCAAGGTTATTTCCTGGCTGGCGAACCTGTGATGCCTACTGGTGTCCAATTTGAAGGTGTTAAATTCTTCGAATCTACCAACTTCCCGACCAAGAATATCACTGCTTCCTTCGATGAGGGCAGCACATATTCTTCCCAAGAAGTCGCCCAAGGTTTCTTCTTTGGTCCTCAATCGGTTGGCGTTGGCGTTGGCGGTCCTAATGCTCAGGTTCTCATCAACAATAACGATGACTTTAGCCGTTTCATCATCCTGATCTGGCAACTTTACGCTGGTTTTGAAATTCTAAATAAGGATTTCGTTACCACTGGTTTCAGCTTTGTGGCTGATGACGGCATACTTTGATTTTTAGTAAACCTTATATAGGAGACCATAAATGAGCTACCTGTCCACTAAAAGAATTTACCCTGGTAACTGGGTAGAAGCACTCAATGGTTGGTATAAAAACATTGATACCAACGATGACGGCACAAACAACGCTTCCAAGGGCGGCCCTACTTCCGTTTTAGCTACCCCTGGTTATCGTTACTATCAACAAAGAGGCTATGTTGAAGTAGCTGTTGCTTCAGGCAACGCTATTACAACTGGCGATGTAATCGTTCCTTCTCCTTATAGAAACGACGATACCCGTCCTGATATCACCGGTATGGTGATCTCTGGCAGCAGCACTCAACCTGCTTACGTTTACCGCACCGCAATCTCCGTAGCCCAAGGCTGGAATGATGGCCGTGTTTCTTCAGGTGTGTACGCAGCTACTGGTAACGTTATTTCTTTTGGTCGTGATTCCAGTGGCCCTACTGCTGCCTCTGGGGTTGGCGAGGGTGTGATTCAGGCTAACCTGACCTCTACTGTTTCTGGCGATGCTGCCACGAAGATTTTCTTCTCAGGTACTTCCCAAGCTTTCGGCACTCATCCTTTCCTGACCGCAACCGGTGCAACTGGTGTGGCCCCTGGCAAGGTTCATTACGAAGCAACTAATGCGACCACGATGAAAGTGTTTGCAAAAGGCACTGCCAATGCAACTACTACCTCCGGTGGTTTCTACATCTCTGATGCTGATTACAATGCAGGCTTAAAAGGTTATCTGCTTGTAGAAATCTGCTACATTGTTCCTGACAATGCACCGGATTACTCAGATCTTGAAGAATATTTAGCTAATCGAGTTGTATCCTGAAGTTAATTTGTTAGGTTAGAATATGGACCAGAACAAATCATTCTGGGTTCATGCTCTATCAACATATTAAAACAGGCGCTCGGGTTAGAGTTATTAGTGAGTTAGATGAAGGCGATTGGTTTCTGGTCGAAGACCAGGACGGTCGCCTTTCTCACGTTTATAAAACAGAATTAAAAGCAGATGAATCTGCAACAAAAAAAGTTAAAACGTTGCAAGTAAAAGATAAAGCTTCAAAAGAAGAACCAAGGAATTTTCCACCTGATGTACGTTTAAACATTAACGGCGCAACCGCTCAAATGATTGCAGATCATATTAAAGGGATTGGTCTTAAAACAGCAAAAGAAATTAAAGACTTACAAATGAGTTTGCAAGGAGAAAAATTTACAACTCTTGAACAATTAAAGCAAGTAAAACGAGTGGATTGGGAAGCTGTTTTTGCTGCTGATTTAGTAAGAGTATAATAATAAAACGGATGTCAGGAACTAGTGGAGTTATCAGAATTCGATAAAAGTAGAGTAAGGTATCACTTAGGATACTTTACTGTTTCTGTTCCAGCGGGCGATTATGCTCGTCTGGAAGAAGCAATGAACACTGTTCCTGATTCATTCTTTTACGATAAAATCACAATACAAATTAGTCGTTGTGATACAGCGGAGAAAAAAACAGAAGTTGCAACATCGCCATCAACAAGAATCGAAAGCATTCTAGGTGATGTTGACAGAACGATTAGATCTAGCAACGCTAAGGAAGCTTTAAAAGTTTGGGATGAAATTTATTTATACGAAACGAATCGTTTAGCACAAATTCTTTATGTACCAAACTATAAAGATCCTTTTCAGGCACGGTACAGATTTGATCGCTCTGGTGCTGAATTTATTCAAGCGTTACCCGGACCAGCTGATACTGCTGTTGGCTCTCGTTTGTACTTAAGAGACAATTTACGTTGAGGTTACCAGCTCATGCCTATTCCAATAACATTCTTAAGCAACCTTGCATCAAAAAGAATTACCAAGCTTGCACCTTACGCACTAGGTTTAGGAACTACTGATTTAGTGCCAAATAATATTGCTGCTTCTCAACAACGCAATCAATTACGTCAGCAAAATCCTGGTTTTCTTGGTCAAGCAAACGCTAATTTATATGGCTTAATACAAACATTAACTGGTGGTCCTTTTTCTCCTATTCCTTCAACGGTAAAAGCAGCTCAAGAAATTTACAGAACAAATCCTGTTCTTCCTGATCCTACCCCTGTTCCGCCCCAACTTCAATTGATGTCCGATGGTCGCTGGTTAGCTCCCAGTCACATGGTAGACACAGAGTTTCCTGGCCCTGGACGCCAGCGTGCTCTGCAAAAAGCTCAAAAATCTGCACCACGACAAACTAATGAACCTGCTGATGGGATTCTGAAGACCATCGACCCTGTTTTATCTCCAGAAATTCCTGACTTTTTACAAAGTCAAACACCAGTAGTTGTTACTACTCCTGAAATTCCTGGTCAAGCCATAGGTAATATGGCAGGCACAGACCTATACAATGTAGCAAAACAAGCAGCTGTACAACTAGGAACACAACAAGATTTAGATGCAGTAACTAATTTAGGTTTAGCCCAGTGGAGAGCTAATTTCCCTGGACTTGCAGGTTCTCCATTATCTCCAGAAGCATTACAGAGAGATGTTCAACAAGAAGAATTAGCAATTAAAAGTCAAGATTTTATGAAAAAATATAAAAAACTTATGGAGGCAAATAAAAAATGAGTCAAGATAAATACATTACTTTTATTCAATCCCCAAGAGGACGAGCCCTTTTAAATACAATTCGTCACGCAGAAGGCACAAAAGGTGACAAAGGCTATCAAACTATATTTGGATATGATTATTTTAATGACTTTAGTAAACACCCTAATATTGTAAATCGTTCAAGTGGTTATGCTAGTGCAGCTGCAGGAGCATATCAATTTATGCCTAATACCTGGGGTATGGCACAAAAAGCATTGAATTTAAGTGACTTTGGTCCAAGAAATCAAGATATTGCAGCAAGTTATTTGATTGATAGAAGATATCCTATTAGCAAAATAATGGAAGGAGCATCTTTACAAGATGTTCTTCATGATCTTGCTCCTGAATGGGCTTCTTTGCCAACCAGAGAAGGCAAAAGTTTTTATGATCAACCTGTTAAATCCTTTGAAGAATTACAAAAAGTATATGATACCGAATTGGGAAATCCTCAAACAACTGTTTCCCCAAGTAATTATCAAACAAAACCTCAAGCAAAACCTACAGCTAAAAAAACATCTTTATCCCCTAATAAATTTTTACGTAACTTTTTAATGAATGCAATAAATGAAAATAATTTAATGAGACCTGTTATGCCTATAACACCTATGATCCCAAACTTTTTGCAAGACTTTAACCCATTAAGGTTTTTATCAAGATAAATAAGTTAAAATTGTTTTACTAAGGAAAATCAAAAGTGTCTTCTACATCTTCAAACAAACAGCCAGTATTTGTAGATCGTCCGTTGTTTGACTCTGTAAGAGTCACAACTCAGACAGTAGGATCTAAAGCTGGCGCAACTCTTTTTGTTCAAGGCGGACAAGCTCCATCTATCTTAGTTGATATGGACGCCAACTTAGAAGATGATAATAACAATGGTGGTGTTATAGATTCTATTTCAATTGTTAGAAACGAATTTTACAGTAAACCTGATTACACTGTAAATGCAACTACATCAGGAAATGTTTTATATTTAACCAGTGGGCAAAGCGTGTTTATTGAAGACGCAACTGTTATTACAGGCACAGCTGCAGCCAGTGGTTATGGTTATTATTTTTATACAGGTGCATCAGCTTTGACTGGTGTTAATACAGCAATTCACTATACAGGTGGTACGGCTGATGGTTTTGCTTACAGCGGTGTAGCTCATGGCTATATGCCTGCTGTTACATTTGTGTTCTATCAAACAAGAGGAACAACAACACCAGTTCCTGCAAGTGGTGATTATAAAGTTTTATTTGCAAAAACTGTTCCAGCAAATACAGATAAAGTTGATTGCTCAGATATTATGCCTCCGTTAGCCTCACCAATTCCTGCAGTTGGAAATACTACAGGATTAGGTGAAACTGCTCCAATGAGAAATAAAGGCATTTATTTAGAAAGAGGAGATCGTCTTTATGTGGGAGTTTTTGCAGATACTGTAAATATTTCAGGTTATACACAAGGAGCACACGTTTACGCCCAGGGCGGCCTATTTTAAAAATGCCTAAAAAGAGTGGAAGTTCTTTTGGTTCTTTTGACTCTTTTTCAAAAGCCGAAAAATTTAAACCACAAGAATTGAATGCTATAACGACTGAGTTTTCCAGGGGCTCAGTTCCAAACTCTATTGCAACAACAAATAGAGAATCTGCCTGGGCGCGTTGGCGTAGAGGTTATGAAATTGCAACAGCAGAAGTTTATAATTACGATATTACATATCCTTTTAGATATCAAATTCCTGATCCTTTAGCGCCTATACCAGTTAGTGGTATTTTTATGGCGCTTGAAAATAATAATGACGTTTTATTGTATGAAGATTTAGAATTCTTTGCTTTAGAAGATTCAGTAGGCCCTGGTACAGTAACAAATCCTGTTCCAATTATTTCAGGAGCTTTTGTTGGATTTCCAACAAAAAATAAAGAATTTGGAATACATTGGGCATTATGGCGTTATGCAGGATCTATTAGATGTGATCAATTTACAGATCCAAATACAGGAAAAAATTTATACGTTGAAAGTGTAACTGAAGATCAAAAATATTGGTATGTAAAATTAGCTGGCAATTGGGGACCAGATAATAAACTTCCAGCACCTTTCTTTATTGAAGTTGAAGGTCAACCTTCAGGTACTAAACCTGCAAATACTGAAATTTTTGAAGATCGGATTGTAGAAAAAAATGGAAAAATTATTGATAAAAATACCATTAATCCAGCAAATCAAAAAAGGTATGGTTATGTTCAAGCTATTGTTATTGACATAGCAGAAGAAACAGGCATTTTAACTTTTAAAAAAGCAGGCTCAATATATGTAACTCCTGATGCTGTTTTTGTAACACCTTCTCCTGTGCCATTTGAAACAGGTAGATTTTTAATAACAGGACCTAGATATAGTTGTACTTGTCAAGACTTTACTAGAAGAGATTATGCATTTTTAGAAACAACTGTTAGACAGAGTAATAAAAAATTATTTCCTAGAAATAAAATAGCAAGCGTTAAACCTGGCCGTGTTGATGTTGTTCAAAACAATGGCAATACAGATAACAGAGCAATGACAAAAGCAGATGTTAATAGAGGTTTAAAAATTACATATCCAGGAGGATTTAGTATTGATTATGAAGTTACAAACTTAACTCAAGAAAATAGATTAACACCTAGAGATAATCCCGGTGTATATGTAGACTTTGGTGCTACTTATCTGCGAAGTACAACAGACATATCAATTGCTGGTTCAAGGCCAGAAGGTTATCCAAAATTTGAAGATTATAAAACATCAGTAACAAAAACTGATTCCAGTGTTGTACGTCAAGATGAACTTATAGAATTAACTGATGTTTGGACACCGTTACTAGATGAAATGCGTTATTGCAAACATATTTATGCATTAAAATTTAAAGACTCTTTGTTCCCACCAGAGCCTTCTGATTTTCCAGTAGGTGTAATGAGTATGGTTGAATGGGAACAAAATTTAGTTTTAAAAACTGAAAAAGATGAAATGTCAGCATATAACATGTTGTTAAATCGAAAAGGTTTATCAAAAATGGATGTACCTCCATATAATTGTCAGTCTCCTATGCTATTTCCGATGATGCAAAAAATATTTAATATCGCTACAAATGATATTAAAATTGAAAATTTTACAATGTTTGATAAGAATAACCAAGAATATAGCCCTTAACACATAGTATATACTTATAAGTGAACGCATGACTGTGCTACTGGTGTCTGCGTTGCTAGTCTTTATGCAACTGAAGTTCGCTTTATGGTTTTATGACTCATCACGTTTCTCCTCCTGTTGATCAACGTATTGTTGATGATTATTTTAAACTTTGTAAAAGCAAAAAAAATAATAAATTAGCATGGTTCTACGGCATGTTAGCAACTTTTGGAGTAAAGCCTGATCAATTAAAACAATTCAAATGGAATGAAGACGGAACAATTAATATACCGTCTAGAAAAAAACCTGTTCGTCCTATGCATCCTCAATGGGTTTTCCTGTTTGGTTTAAAAGAAAAACAGCCTTCTAATATAGAAGACTGTTGGAATAATGCATGGCTTTTAATTTATCAAGCTATGGCATGCAAAGAAATTGAATGTAATATTATTGAATTATTAATTGCTTACAAAATACGTAAAGCATTTTATTCACCTAAGCGGCTGATGGAAAAGAAATTTGTTCGTTCGCCTGAGTTTTCTTCCAGTCATTCTTGACAGCATTTTTATTCCAAAGATAACTATCCCTAGAAAAAGTAATTTTATCGAAAGCAGCGTAGTGTGAACCAAGATTAAAAGTACCGTTATCTCTTAGTTTAAAAAGTTCTTTCTTGTCAATTTCAAGTTCTTTTGACATTTGATTGGCAGTGACCCAACCATGTGTTCTTGACATTGGAAAAACTTAGCGCATATATAAACTAAACGTATCAAAATAAAAGTCAACAGTACGTCTAGTTTCTTTTGTTAGATTTAGCACATATTAAAATAAGATAATGGCAGTTAAATACTATGTTCGCAACGGAGCATGATCCCCTTGCACTATTAGTTGAGATAACTCCAAAACTTGCGAAAAAACGATTCAGAGAAGAAATATACAAGTCCTGGAATCATTGTTGTGGATATTGCGGAGAACCAGCAACGTCATTGGACCACATAGTCCCACGTTTTAAATCTGGTTCTAGCAATCGTAACAATTTATTGCCCTCTTGCCAACGCTGTAACTCAAATAAAGGATCTCTTAGCATGATCGAGTGGTATAGCAAACAAAAATTCTTTAGTCAAGAAAAATTAAATAAAATTCAAGAATGGATAGAAAAAGAAGTAATTGATCTTTTTCAGTATACTAGTAATTATATAAATAAAAAAATAGGCGCATAATGGCACAAACACCTTCTATACCTTCTATTTATCGTGAAATTTTAAATTGGTTAAGTGATAACAATAAAATGGGATTAGTTGATCCCTATATGAGTGTAGGTAGTTTTAAATTATTTAATGAAGGTCCGTATACTCAAGAATGGATTAATCAATTACAAGATTTAGCAGAAGAAGCATTGGGTAGGCAATTAAATTCTAATGAAACAATTCAAATACAAGATTATTTTAAACAAAAATATGAGCCTTCAAATTGGAATCAATCTGTACCTTCAGGAGATGAAATAGGTGATGTGTCACCAGAAAATAAAATAGGACAAATTCCAACAGGAGATGAAATAGGTGATGCACCACAAACTGAACCTGGATTTGTGCCTGAACCCGAGCCTGAAACAGATTTAAATACAGAAGGAGATTTACCCCTGGATGAAACTACAATTGAATCAGATAGTACTACTACATTTAATAACATTCCTGCTGAGCTTTCTGCTCAAATGGAAAGATTATATGGCACAGATCCAACGGCTACAGTTACAAGTGAAGGAAAATTAGATCGCTGGGGTAACCCAGCAATGAATGATACAGAGTTAGAAGCCTGGATACAACAATATGTACCTAATTTTACAATGCCAGAAAATTTAAAAATAAGTTATGCAGGACCGCTTATAGAAAATATTAGAAAAAATAAATGGATGATTGACGAAACAAAGTATCCTTATGGAGCAAGTAACGATCTTTATTGGTTAAAAACACACAGAGCAAACGATAAAATTTGGGAAGAAGCAAATAAAAATCTACCTTCTTGGGGTTCAGAATTACCAGTTGATCAAAGAAATACTACAAATGTATTAGCTCCAGATGGACAAGTTTACCGTGGAACACAAGATAATAATGATAAATATTTAATATACAAAGATAAAAATGATGAAAAAATTAAAGCAGTAAAGATGTTTACAAAAAGTAATGATAACGGCCATTACGATTTAGCACAAGCGATTAAAAATGGCCTTGTAACACCAAGAGAAGATATAGAAAATATATATGAAGGGGATCGTCTTTATAGTGCCAAAGATTTTCCTAGATTAAATTCTATGGTAAGAACAAATGATAATCCAAATATTTTAAAGTTTGATGAATCTTTTGTTATTGATCCTGAACGTTTAGCAAGATCAATTGGAAGCAAAGTATCACAAGCTCCAGGATATGAACCTCCAACCGCTATATTAACGCCATATGATATTCAGTTTGCAGAGCATAAGAAAAATATGCAAACTGCAATTGATAATATGCGCAAAGAACAAGACAAAATATTTGGAACAGGAGGGTCAACATATAAAGAAAATCCAGATCATCCTTATTGGGATTTCATAGAACAGTTCCCTGGAGGAGAAATACCTGATGAATTTAAACCTGAATCTGATCCAGATGTTGTTGGAATTTTTTATGGTTATGATAAAGATACTAAAGAAGGATATTTAAAAACTAGAAGTCATAATACTACAACAGTAATTCCTAACACAAGTAGCTTGGCATTCCAGCAAAACGCCGCAATTAAAGAAGTAGAAAGAAGATTATTAAAATTAAAAGAAAAAGCAAAACAAGGTTACGATGTTCAATGGAAAGATATTGATTTTTGGATTTTTGATTTAGACAATCTTGTTTCATCAGCAGGTAACAATTATGTAAATAGTAGTATATTTGACAACTCAGCAAATTATTTTTCAGATCGACAAAAACGAGATATTTTACAAGCAGCACAATTATTTTGGGCTAATGAAATTATTCAACCTAATCAATGGCGAGATGATTTAGAAATTGATCCAATAAAATTTAAAACAGGAGAAGCAGTCGATACAGAATTTGATCCTGTTTTTTATAAAGCTGAATTGGCTTTATATGAACCAGATCAAATTTTTGCTGAATCAGGAAATGATTTATGGGAAGAAGCTTTAGAAACAGGTGATTGGGATACTGTATTTAGATTTACTCCATTACCTGCAACTCAAATGATTGCACTAATGGGAAGTGAAAATCCAGAAAGTCAACAATTAGCAGCAGAAATGTTAGCAGAAGGTCAAACTAATTATTGGAAAGCACATTATAGAAAATATGGATATTTAAATGGCATAAGAGGATATAAAGGCGACACTCCGGCAAATGTAGATAATTACAATCGAAATATTGCTCCAACAGATTATGAATATCAAATGCTTAGAAATTTATCTTTAGGTGCAGATACTTCAAGTTTATTAGAATCTGACCCTGACTTTGCAAACTCAGTAATTTCAGAATCTTTAATTAATAAAATAATAAGTAATCCCGACAGTTTAACCCAAATTTTAGAAGATTTGAATTTACCTCAAATTCCAGAAGATGAAGAAATTGATTTTGATCAATTAAAAACAATGCTATCTGAAGCTGTTGTTAATTTAGAAGAAAATGAAAAAAATATATATTTACTGGAAGCAGGTGATGATTACAGAGAAATAGAAGCATTAAAATATTTATCTCCAAATGAAATAAAAGAAAACAAAAAATTTGATCTTTTATTTAAAGATGCAAGAAATGAAACAATAAAACAATTAGAAACAATAAGAAGACGAGAACTAGAATTTGACACATTAAAAAATCTTGGCGGATTAAAAGAAGTATTTAATTTAGGTGAGATATTAGCAGATAATTTATTGGGAGATGGACTTGGAATGGTCATGGCTTTTGGAGGAGATACAAGTATTAATGATTTAAAAAGTAATTGGGCAGATAAATTTCAAGATTTATCGGGTATTTCAAATAATGTTACATACAATTGGCAAAAATGGTTTGATGAAACTTTAACAACTAAATATGCAGAAGTAGAAGCAGATAGATTTATTGAATCAATTAGATCTCAAGCTTTTGCAAATACACTACAAGAAGAACAAGAGTTAGCAAAGCAACGCTTACAAGGTTCGACTTTTATTAATGAATACACAGGAAACATATCAGACGAAATGTTAAACAAAGTAAATGAAAAAATATTAGAAACTATTGAAACAATAGAACAAGAAAGAGGTGACAGGGAAGGTTTATTGGATGAAGAAGATGATGTTTTATTTTCTCAAGAATTTATTGATCGTTTAAAAGAAAATGCAATTTTAAATACTGAAGAAAATTTATCTACTTATTTTAGTTCAACAGAAGGAAGTGTAATTAAAGATTATATAGATAAACAAAAAACACCATTTCAATCAGTTAATATTGAAATTTTAAGTAAACTTAAAAACATAGGAAATTCATTGATTGATTACAATAAAGAATATCCTTATTACACTTATGGAACAACAAAAAGGTACTGGAAAGAACCAAATGCTATATGGCGTTATAACCAAGATGGTGTAACAAAACGACCACATCAAGCAATAGTTGATGTTAGTGGATTTGAAAGTGCAAATGAACTTATTAATTTTTTACAACAAATTATTGATCAACCATACGAAATAAAATTAAACACTAGAAAAGATATTTTAGGTATCGATAGTAAAGATGATTGGGCAAAACATTTATACAAAAGAAATTATCGTAACTTAACCAGTGATCAAAAAAAAGAAGTAGATAAAAGTTGGAATAGTGAACTACAAATTTCAAATACAGATGAAACATTACAACAAACAGCACAAACTTTATTAGATGTCATAACAGGAGAAAAAACATTGCCGTCTAATGTGCAAGACTTTGACAGTATGTTTGGTAGTTTAAAATTAAATAAAATTAATAGTGCTAATACCGCATTAATAGATTATAGAAATAATCCATCACTAAGAACAGAAGAAGATTTAAATAATTCAAATTTATTACCATTAAATTTTTATAAAAATATTAATCAAGAAATAGAAGACGAAGAAGGAAATACTTATGTTTTAAATAAATCAGGATATACAGATGAAGAAGAACAAGAATTATTTGATATTAAATCAACATTTGATGGTTTATACAATACTTTGTACTCACAAGCAAAAAAAGGATTAAAGCTTAAAGACAGTGAAGGAGAAGAAATAAAAATAGAATATGATTTTGCAAATGAATTTATTAATACATATTTAAAACCCAGATTTGATTATTCAAAATCAATGGAAGAGTTTGTTAGTTATATGGACGTTGAAGAAGGAGAAGAAAATATATTTCAAACGATTAACCGTTTAGAAGAAGTTAAAATTGCTGCTTTTGAGTCGGCAAAAGAACAATTTCAAAATATAATAGAAGGTAAATATGATAAAGATTTTAATTCAAATTATTATTTGAATCCATATGATCATTTATACGCGCCTGTAAATTTAAATACTGAAGAAGAAATAAAAACATGGCAAGAAAACAGACAAATAGAAAATATAAATCAAAAGAATTTAATTCAAGAAGATTTAGAACGAGCAATTAATGATCCAACTGGTTTAGTTGATCCTGATAACCCTTCTTTGGGAACATGGGTAGAAAATCTTTATTATTATGGTTATATTAATAAACTAGATGATACGACAATTGAAAATGCTATTAACGATTTAGATACTTTTGCAAGATTGCATTATCAATTAATTGGATCAAAAGGAATTAATGTAACTGACGAAGATGGTAACACAAGATTAGTAATGCTTTCAGCTTCTGAAAATCCACAAAACATATCAGCTACAATTTTACGAAACACTATTGCAGATAAAGCAGCATCAATTCCAACTGTTTTTAGTGAGTTTGTTTCACCTGATGATGCAATTAAATATTTATTAGGAGGAGTAAATCCAGAAGATAATCCTGAAGTTTGGAAAGATTTATTACAAAGTTTTGGTCTAGGAAATGATACAACTTTTGAAGAATTATCAGACTATGCAGCAGAAGTATTGAGAACAGCAGAAGCTGCTGAAATTAGAGAAACGATTGAATTATTAAATAAAAAAGAATTAAAACCAACGCAAGCTCGCCTTGGTGCTACTTATATTGAAAGAGATGAAGATAACACAGTTAACGAAGAAGACTTTACTGCAATTTATAAACTATTCCAAGACACAGGCTACCAGGGGACACAAAAAGAATTTTTTGATACTTTCTTAGAAGGTGAAAGTTTGGAAGACATGCAAGTTTTAGATAAAATTATTCAAGGAAAAATACCTGAATTTGAAATTGATTTGTCTGATCCATTTACATCATTGACATCTTTAGAAAATATATTTGATGATCCAATCGAAGAACAAGAAGATATCACAACAGACGAAGATAATTTGTTCGATTTTAAACTTGACGAAGACAAAGAAGACCAAGAAAACGATATCGAAAGTACTTTAGGAAACCTAGGGAACTTGTTTACCTGGAAATAGTAGGTATAATGAAAAGAGTTTTTTGATCCCATGAAAAAAGGCGGTGGTTACGTTGTAGGTTCTCCTAAAAAAACAAAACAAGGAAATGGTCAACATTCAAAACCAAAACACAATAAAAAATTAAAAAGAGGACAAGGATAGTAAGATGTAATTTTTAAAATAAACGATAAAATAGTTATAGAAAAAATGTAGTATTTCATGGATCATATCGAACCTACTGAACTAGAACTGCCATTGGAATTCAAATTTGCAATGCGCAAAGCTGAATTACATGCAGTAGATATGACGTGGGATCAGTTATACCATACTTTATTAAATCTTTATCATCAAAGATTAGTAGAAATTACAGCAATAAAAGATATTATGGCCAGTGAGGGTGTCAATATTGAATTTGACATCCCCACTGAGCTTGAATTAGAAGAACTTACTCATATGACACAAGAAAATGAAACAGAAGATGATGAAGATGATACACAACTCATCTAATTTGAATCAGCTTATCTAAATACCATTTAGCTTTTCTTAGAGACTCAGCACCACCTTTTGTTTTTTCACGCCACATATATTTAGCAATATTACCTTTTAAAAATCCCATAAATTCTTCGGGAGTTAACTGCGCTTCAATAGCGTCAATACATTCCATTTTTTCAGATTGATAATGAAGCGGATTGTTTACATTAATATCTGCATCTAATTTAATAGCAATAGGTGTTTCCCAGGGGTGTTCCCAGCTCTTTTTAATATCGTTTATTGATACCGTTTCAAAGCTAACAGGTGGATAAGTTTGAGAAATTACATTTTCCCCTGGCGCTGCATCGCAAGCATTTGTTCCCGAACAGGCATAGCCACTAAAGGTATAGTAGTTAGCGTTCTGGGCATTGGCATTGCACCCATTAAAACGCCCTGTTCCATACTCGGAATTGTTCCAGTTACACCCGGACGGCTGTCTTTCATTGGACATTGGTTTCCCTCTAAAGTTAAATTAATACGTTCCCGCCCTTGTTCAGTAAGAGCTAAACCCGTATTGTATTGATCATAGAGCGGAACATCATTTTCTTCATTATCTAAAGGTTGTCCAAAGTCACGCATAGTTAAAGCTCTACGTGTTAACTCATTACCATTTGCATTTAAATATCCATCTAAAAATAAATCAGCTTTCATTTTACTAAGATGTCTGTCGTTTACAATATTAACATGGCAAAAACATATCAACCAAAACAAGCTTTTTCGGGTAGAGTAAGACAAACTTACGACCCTAGAATTGATTCAGGAACATCAGGGGCTGAATCATCAGATTTAAATCCTGAACAAGCATATGATGTTGACTTAAGAAGAGTTGGCGGAGAAGAAGAAGGCGTTGCAGCTAAATTTGGAAATTTAAGAGGAGAAAGAAAACAAAATAGTGTAGCTAAGTTTTTAAGGGCAGCAAGAGCAGCTGGAAGAAGATTAAAAAGTCAAGCTATAAAAGAACCTACAAGTGCAAATGAAGGAACATCATTTGGACCTGTAGGATCAACAGCGTATGCGCAAAAACCAGAAAGATCTAGTTTTGGTAATTTTTTCTTTTAAACTTTACAAGTAACTACTTCTTTTGCCTGGTCTTGGTATTTGCCTTGGCGATTGTGATAAGTAGTATCACATGGGTTACCTTTATAAAACAACAATTGAATTATGCCTTCATTTGCATAAATTCTATTAAACAAAGGAGTAGCATTACTAATTTCTAAAGTAAGATGGCCACACCAACCTGCCTCTGCTGGTGTGATATTAGCAATGATACCTGTTCGTGCATAAGAACTTTTGCCCATTGCAACAACAGTGACATTATCTGGCAATTCTAAACGTTCTTCTGCTACACCTAAACAATAACCATAAGGTGGAATTAAAAAATATTCTCCACGTTCATCCTTTAAAAGTTCTACAGGACGCAAAATATCTTGATTGAAATTTTTAGGATCTGTCTCACCAACATCAATGCGTCCAAAAACAAGGCATTGAGAAGGAGAAAGCCTAATATCATAACCATAAGAACCTAAACCATAACTTAAAATTTTTCTGCCACCTTCTTCTCTAACGATTTTAGGAGTAAAAGGATTAATCATATTTTGATTAATAGCTAAATCAGAAATTTCTTTATCGCACAAAAGAGTCATTGATCTGTTCTCGGTTTAATTACTTTAACCGGTTTAATATAAAATGCGACCTTTTTCAGAATAAATATCTAAAAAATTTTGAGTGGCTTCTCCAGAATTATGTTTAGGCTGTAAATAAACAACTAATGAAGTAGACGTTCTGTGTTTTGTAATTCCTTTACTGGAATTTTTAATTAATTCAGGAGCTGTTCTTAAAATACAAACAGGAAAATCAAAAATTTTTTGTTCATATCTGATAATATCTGTACAATTTGTAAAAAAAATTGCCTGCTCTACTTTACCTTTTAACCATGAGCGATATAATTTTTGAAACCAAACTGAGTGAGAAGAATTAATAACAGTTGCATTGCAACGAGTCATACGCCATTTGTCTTTCTTTTTATCAAAAAAATATGTACCACTTGGAGGAAATAAATAACATTTGCCATACCATTCTTGTTCATTTAAACCATCATCCTGAGGACTAAAAAATTCTTTAGCCTGAACGTATTCATTAGCAACAGCTGAACTGGCAACATCTAAATCAATATCACCCATTAAAGCATGAGCTGATTGAACCAGGTCAGGACTGGTAATCAGCTCTTGATCTTCACGACGATAGTCTTTAGTTATTCCCATCCTCGGCTTTGTTATAATCTATTTCAAAATATCTTATACCTTCATTATCATTTATCAAGTAACCTGCTTTTTCATCTGGTTTAATTTTTGCAGCAGCTTCTAAAATACGTCTAAAACTTTCAGCTAAATCTCCATTATTTTCTCGTTCACAACTTTCTTTGGCGTCATGAAGTTCTTTTAAGGTCCAATAAAACATACTTCGTTCAGAGCTTTGTGGTTGAAATACCATTACCCCTGGGCCTTCGTTTTTCCAAAATTTTATATAAATATGACCCATATCATTTAAGATAAAACGCACAGTTGTATCGATCATCTGTGCTTCAGTTGGATCGTGTTTATTTTTCAAAAGAGTTGATAATAACTTTTCTTGTCTGTTCATTGTTTAAAAGACCTTGTTTTTTTAATGATTCTAAAAGCTTTGGCAGCGGTTTGTAAACACACACTAGTTTACCTATAACTCCTCGTTTTTTTATTAATTGACCTTTTTCATTTTTTAATTTGTCAAATTCTTTAGATCTAATTAAATATTCAGCAACACAACGCAATCTTCTTTTTAAAGCCAATTCAGCTTGTGGAAATTTACCACAAATTGTATCCGGGGTCATATCAGAAAAAGCTAGTCTTAATTGATTCGTCAAAGACATAGAAGAACTGCAGTCTTCTTCTTCGTATTCAACTAGATTTTTTAAATATCTTTGAAGACACAAACTATCAAACGAACCTGAAGGCGGGAAAAAAACTGAAACTTGCTCAAATAAACTTGGAGGAAGCATCTCAAAACTATTCTCAATTGTTACTTTTGAGATATCGATATTTTTTAATAAATTAGACATTACAGGCGAACCGTATTTTGAGGTTGGTACATACGTTTTTCTCTTAAATCAACAATTTCAGTTGATTTATTTTTAGCAAAACTTCTAATTAATTCGTTCCAAGGAATACGAATAACTGGTTTTGAATTGAAATTAGGGCAAACATTAACGTAATGAATGCCTTCTACCCATCCTTTGTCTTTGTGTGTTTTAGCTTTGGCGATCCAGTTTCGGATTGTTTGGTCTGATATATTTAATCTTTTTGCACATTCTTCTGTAGAAATATATTCATCTGCATAAGCTTCTGGATTCATTCGATCTGTTTCATCCGTTTTATACCTAGAATGCCACATTGATCCAAGAATTGTTTTTATTCCTTTTAATTCGTAAACCATATCTTCTAAAAATTTGTCTGTCATGTTTTTTGTTTTCTTTTATGCTAGCCTTAAAAAAATTAATTTCAAACATGGACTCTCAAATTCCGCCTAGTAACACAACTAATAATTTAACAGCAGAACAAATAAATGAAATAAATGCGCAATTTTCTTTTGAGCTGGAAAAATTAAAAGAAGCAAGAGCAAGGTTGCAACAAAAACCATTGATGCAACAACCTTTACCATTACAGCAACCGTTTCAACAACCTTTGCAACAAGCGCCTGTTGCAAGTCAAGAACCCAGAATTCAATATGTAAGAAGAAATTTAACAGTAGCAGAAATAATTGTTGTATTTGCATTGTCTTGTGGGCTTGTAATTGGCATACAAAATTTTTGGAATTTTGCAACTAATTTACCAAAAATAGAGATAAAATGGGAAGCTAGGTAGATTTAGGTGGGATTATAATTGATATACAAAAAGTTGATTTAAAATAGTGGCCAACCGTAAAATTTCAGATTTACCTTTAATTCTTGGTACTGATTTAAACGGTAATGATTTATTTACCGTTGTCCGAACCGACGAAGTAGATCCTACTATTAAAAATAAAAAATTAGAAGTATCAGGATTTATAAGTTATTTAAACACATTATATTTTCCTGCAACTGGCGGTACTATTAATGGTAATTTAACTGTTACTGGTACGATTAGTGGTAATACTGTTACAGGTAAAACAGCTGAATTTACAACAGGTATTTTTAGTACTTTAGTTACCAGTGGTACAACACATAGTGGAAATTTAAATGTTAGCGGAACATTAACAGTAAGAGAAAGTGGTTATTTTCTGTCAGGCGTAGAAATAAAAGGTACTCTGTCTGGTGCAACAGTTACTGGTACAAACGCTCAATTTACCAATATTACGGGAGCAACAATTGTCGGTACAACAACTGTATCTGGAGCAACGGTAACTGGTACGAATGCACAGTTTACTAATATTACAGGTGAAAATGTAATCGGAACAACTAGTGTATCTGGTGCAATTGTAACAGGTGATACAGGTAAATTTACAACTATAACTGGCACTACTATAATTGGAACTACTACAGTATCTGGCGCAACAGTTACTGGTAATACGGGTAATTTTGATATTTTAAATGCAAATACTGCTTATTTTGTTACAGGGATCATAAAAGAAAGATTAACTGTAACTGGTGATGCTTATTTTGTTGAAGATATTTGGGTTACAGGATCAGGAATTTTTAATTCAGGGCTATATGTTACAGGTGAGTCATCTGTTATTTCAGGCATAACAATAACAGGTCAAACAGGTAATTTTGGCACACTTAATGTTACTGGTTTTAACGTACCTAATCTTACAGTCACAGGAACAATCAGCGGTGCAATTATTACCGGTGATGTTGGGCGATTCACAACTTTAACAGGAAGCACAATTGTTGGCACAACTAGTGTGTCGGGTGCAACGATAACTGGTACTGATGCACAGTTTACAAATATTACAGGTAGTACGATTGTTGGCACAACTAGTATATCCGGTGCAACTGTTACAGGTACTGATGCTCAGTTTACAAATATTACAGGTAGTACGATTGTTGGAACCACTACGGTATCCGGTGCAACTGTTACAGGCACAAATGCTCAATTTACCAATATTACAGGTGGCACAATAGTCGGCACAACTAGTGTATCGGGTGCAACCGTAACCGGTACTGATGCTCAGTTTACTAATATTACAGGTGGCACAATAGTTGGCACAACTAGTATTTCAGGTGCAACAGTTACTGGTACTAATGCTCAATTTACTAATATTACAGGTGGCACAATAGTTGGCACAACTAGTATT
>Ga0099849_1000041_pt1 | contig 44435 bp, 46 predicted proteins | sample CB_VirMetaG_4_FD_78177 | JGI IMG/M metagenome (GOLD analysis project Ga0099849, IMG submission 78177) | Freshwater to marine saline gradient viral communities from Chesapeake Bay - CB_1508_1M Viral MetaG | ecosystem: Environmental > Aquatic > Marine > Coastal | place: USA: Chesapeake Bay... | reverse complement strand
TTGAATGGAGCAAACTGTTGAAGTTCCTCATTGTCGGTTTTCATAAGCTTGTTAATAAATGTATTCATATCTTTCTCATTTAGTCTGACTTCACTTAAATTTTCGGCGGTCGGCGAATATTGGAAGACAGTATCTGCTTTCCCTTCGATAAATCCTTTTTTCCCCAATTTCACTTTCTTGAGAGATTTCTTCTGTTTGATTAAGTTGCTTATAAATTTCTTCAATTCAGAGGCACTATCTGTTTGAAACGCTTCATCCCCCTTTCTAGTAACCTGCTTGACTAACGGGTCAATGAATACTTTTGCAAAATCACCCAATGTTATAACGAACTCTCCAAATTCTAGACCATTCGGTGATCGGCGCGCATCTAAATACACAATGTGATCACGACCTTTGAAGTGCTCAACCATATTCCTAAACGAACCTTTGACACCAGTGCTCGGACCTAAAAGCTTTAGAGAATACTCTCGGCCTCCCAAAACAACATCGGTGATTGGCTTTCCAGTAGCAGACGTTTCTTGTTCCTGTTGGCTAACGTCAACTATCTGTACCGATTGTCCGCCAAACAATCCTGTTAAAAATGCCTCAAACATGAAACCACCAGCAGATTCTGTGAATTCTCCCAAAATAGAATTCAATATTTCGATCATGACCATGGAAGATAAGATCTGCGGTATCTTAGCGTTGGGATCTGCGTCTCTGATAACTGCGTTGATATTTCCCAATTTCTCTTCCAGAGTGGCTCCAGGGATTTTTTTTGTAAACTGCTCTATTATTTCGCGATCTTTTGTTCCTGGCTTTCCCCATGCTTCTGTGATTTTTATGGTTGGTAAAAAATACTCACCTTGTTCACTGGTTCCCCTCTCCATACTTGGAGATCGATCTTCTTTTTCAATTAAATAATCTGTATCAAGAACGCCTTCAACAAGTTCTAAAAGCTCCTGAAAATTAAACTTGTCTTTCTTTTTTTTATATCTCTCTTTAATTAATTTATCCAATTCATCCATATTATTATTTATTCCTCGAAATCTTTTTCTTCTAAAAGAGTATATGTAAAGCTGTTACCATATAGATCGCGTGAGCGCTTCACGACATCCAAAAACAACTTAAAATCAGTACTATTTTTAAAAACCTGGCAACCTGCCGAGTATGCTCCCACATAATTAGCAACACCAGAAGATTTGCTGCGGTGGATATTTACTCCGAACCACCCCTCGTCTACTGACTCTGGATTGTGATCCAAGATGTTATCGAAGTTATTGTCACGCCAAACTCGAAGCTTAGCCCCTCTTTGGCACAATGCTTCATGAGCAAAGTTTTTATTACTTTCAGCATGAATTCCGATTTGGTATACTCCCCTATATTGATCTGGTATTAAAATTGCAGTCCCTTTGCTGTTAACGGGGTTATCTACGAGATAATATTCTCCTGGATCAGTGGTTATAACAGAAGATATTACCTCCCATTCTTCTTTTTTATTTTTATAAAGAAGAAGAATCATGTCATCAAATTCGTTGGCTCGCTTATTGGATGATCTTATTCCTACTATGTTTACATTAAATTTTCCGCTTTCGAAAAAGGCATACCCTTTCTCTGTCATTGTCTTTTTTACTCTTTGAGCCAATAGTTTAGCGTGCAAACCCTTGATAACAGGCATTTCTAGTTTTCTCCTTATATAATCTCATCAGCAATACCGTACTCAACGGCTTCTTCTGCTGACAGATAGGCGTTGATGTTCTGAGAGATTATTTCGTCTATCTTTTCTTTTGTGAGTTTTGTCTCCTCGCACAAGACTTTTGTATACAAATCCTGTGTATACTCGACTTCTTCCAGTTCACTACGAAGATCTTTCAGCGCGCCCTGATTAGATGAGATCACCGAGTGCAACATGACTCGACAATGACGTCCAATCTTTCTTTTACCCTTTGTCCCTGAAGCCAAAAGAATAACAGCAGCAGACATAACTTTTCCTACTCCAATTGTTGAGATATCTACTTGATCTCTCACAGATCGTATCACGTCATACATAGCAAACATGTCAACAGCGGTGCCGCCCTGAGAAGAAATATATAGTTCTATGTCTTCTTTCGAATCACTGGCTAGTAACAGCAGGGCATAGATTATTTCTTCCGATTTCTTCTCTGCGACCTCACCAAATAAACCTATGATCCTAAGATCGGTGGGAGGTGGAACTACTTCTTCCGAACTGGTGCTATCTGCCTCTTCAATATCTTCTTCATGTAACTTAATCATTTTCCCCCCTTCGGCGTGGTGAGTTAATATAATTTAATCCAAGTTTATATGGCTTCTCTTTTCCGCTCTTGCCTACCTCAACGAGAGGATATGGGACTTGACGTGCCCAATCGATCCACTCGTCATCACTACCAAACGCTCTAAAGAAGATCAAAGTGGAAGTCTTATCTTTCGGATTATATCCTTCTGCTTGGAGTTTCCATTTTGAAAATAATTTCTTTAATCTATTTTCTTCTCTGATGCCTTCAATTTTATCTATCTGCATAGTATAAAAATATTTTTCTCCGACTCTAGAAGTTTTCCAAGCTGTTATTTTCATTTTTACTCCACTTTATAAGTAATTATACCTAAATTATTTTTGAATGTCAAATGTTTTTTTTCGTTTCTTTATTTAACCAGCGCACTGCTGAATCCCAATCGTGATATCCCACAAGACTTTTATAGCTCTTTGGGTGTCTGGATAGTAATCTTTCGATAGCTTCTTTTTTCCACTTACCAACGTTGTAATCATCTTGAGTCTTCAGCAACTTAATATGTTCTGGTGAGTGTGTCTTGAACTTTTTCATCATCTTGTGTTTTGTGTGTTTTATATAATTAGCTTCCTCCAGTGATACTGACAAGAGTTTCAAACAGTATAGATCTGCTATCCTGGCTGCTTCTAAATTTCCAGATGAATTGTTGATAACACTATATGCTATCCCGAAACAAGTACCCAAAACAATTCCAGAGAAAAATATCATGATGCTGTCCAATTTAACCCTCAAATAAAAAAATACCACGATGTGAAAATAATAATATCGTGGTATTTAGAATCTTTATATAGTAAGAATGTTTATTGATTAGCTTGCTTTTTGGCTTTCAGAAGTTCTGCGATACGCTTTTGAACTCGTGCGGTAATTTCAGCAACGAGATCATCTTCTACGACTTCTTCAAGAGTCTCTTCGTCAGTGGATTCTTCGATAGTCTCTTCAGTGGCCTCTTCAATGGCTTCTTCAGTGGCTTCTTCAATGGCTTCTTCAGTGGCTTCTTCAAGGGTATCTTCTTCGGTTGCTTCTTCAATAGTTTCTTCGGAATTCTCTTCGAGAGCCATCTCATCTTCTGCCTCCTCATCACCGACAACTTCAACAGCGGCTCCCGCCAGGGCAGCCAAAGCTTCTAAATCACGAGCGATAGAGGCTACTAATTCGTCAGCATTGGCAGCTTCCGCTTCATCGCCCATATCCATGTCCAGATCCATGTCCATATCCATGTCCATGTCGGCCTCTTCTGCTTCGTCGTCCATTTCCATATCGACTTCTTCTTCTGCCTCGACTTCTTCTTCTGCTTCTTCTTCCAAGCTAGCAGCAGTGTTGTTCAAGAAATTAGAAGTAAGAGAGGAATCTAAGTTTGCCAACTTACCAAATCTCTGAATAGTTTGCTCGTTTAAGAGTTTTTTGCTCATTTTTAAATCTCCTGTTGCCAAACTATAAAGTTGGCTCTTTATCAATTATAAATAGTATTTTATTTTTTGAAAAAACAAAAAATTTTATAAATCTGGATGTTCTTTCTCTAGCATATCAAAAATATTTTCTATCTCTTTGTCATTCAATCCAATTTTTCTAACGTTATTTATTCCTTCATCTATCATTTCTTTATTAATTTTTGATTTTTTTCTGCTTTGATAGGCGTTCTCTTCTTTAATCGCTTCGATAAATTCCCTTATCAGTGGATCATTCTCCAAATATCCTGTTAATATAGCACGGAAAAACTTTGTTTTAGTTAGACTGTCGTGCTTCAATCTTACTATTAGATCAGCGTTTCTTTTATCCGTATCCATAAAACTGATACGCTTTTCTAACTTTCCGTATTCCACTTATCAATCCCTATATTTAATATGCGTTCTACTTTCCATCAGGCCAGCAGACGTTTGTGTAATAAACTCTGCGTTAGATTGTAACTCTAGGATATCTCTTGAACCACTATAAGACAATCCGCTGCGTATACCAACAACCAATTCATTAATAACTCTGTCAACTCCGCCCACAAAAGGCACAGTAACAGACACACCTTCCAAGGAACTTGTTCTTCCTCGCCAGGATCTTTGTGCTTCGGCAGATGCCATGCCACGATATTTCTTGTAAGGACGCATGCTTGGATTATTACCGTGATAAACCGTACCTGGTGTCTCTGTTGTACCGGCTAACAATGATCCAACCATAACAAAATCTGCACCTGCTGCAAGAGCCTTTACGATATCGCCACTAGTCTTTATTCCGCCGTCAGCGATTAACTTTACATCCCTATCTGTATTAGCATAATAACAATCACTCACTGACTGAAAGGTTGGAACGCCATGTCCAGTCTGGATACGAGTCGAGCAAATCGATCCTCCGCCGATGCCGACGCGGATAGAGTCTGCTCCCCAGTTAGCTAGATCTTCAAAAGCAATACGTGTTGCAACATTTCCAGCCATGATATGAATTTCTTCTCCAAAAGATCGCTTGATTTTATGAAGGGCCTCCCTCATTAAGACATGATGACCATGAGCAACATCTAGGCATAAAATTGATACTCCACCATTGTTCACCAATTCTGCGGCGCGTTCGAGATAGTCACCTGAAATTCCTATTGCTGCTGCAGTCGGTGAAGAAGGATTTTTATCTTTTATCTTCCTCATGATATTTACTTGCTCATCGATTGTGTTATATCGATGCACAACACCGAGGCCGCCAAGAGAAGACATTGCGGTCGCCATTTTCTCTTCTGTTATGGTATCCATGGGAGAAGATATCACTGGGATATCAAAACGACATTCCTCTGATAAGGAGTTGGAAATGTCAACCTCCGAACGAGAAACAATCGAAGAGTATTGCGGAAGCAATAGCACATCATCAAAAGACAGAGAACTAGCGATTTTCATGTGAGTCTCCTAATTCCCAATTTCTAGGAACAGAAAATACATCAACAGATGCCGCCTGATTGGAAGCAGGCGTCGGAGCAGTTTTAGCTTTTGGCTGGTCCGTTGACCCAAGAGCACCATCCCCTCGGTCACTAATAGTGATTGGATACCAGTTATAGAGATTATCATTTGGTGTTTCAAGTGCCCGAAAGTGAACTACTGGGACTAGCACCAACTGGGCAATCTTATCTCCTCTTTCAATGATTTGTGTTTCGTTACCTACGTTGTGTAAGTTTACAAAAATTTCTCCATCATATCCAGAGTCAATAACACAAGCACCTACCAAAAGTTTCTTCTTGGCTGCATTCCCACTTCTATTTTTTACCTCCAGCATATAGCCATGTGGAATACCGAATTTAAGCCCAGTAGAAAAAATGGCACTCTGATTTGGTCCCAATAAAACTGTCTCTCTATCATACTTGCCGTCTGGATTGTAGTGTACATCTAAACCTGCGTCTGATGGGTTTGCCCGTGTTGGCGGAATAGCGTCTTCACGAACCCTGTAATATTCTAAAATCATTGTTCTTCAGTCTCCAATTTGTTTTTTGTTTTAATATAAAAATTTATAAGTTCATTTTTAGAAATACTAGGATTTCCGGCTATATCATATTTCGGGCTACCAGAATAATCCCACTTAATCAATTCCATAATAGAATCAACACCCGTTATATTTTCTTTTATATAGTAGTGACTTTTCCAGTCGCGCTTCTTCTGCCTGAAATCTTTATATACTTTTCCAGCCGAAGCTCCAACCCTTCGTATACAAAAATCAGCTTCCTCTACTAAAAGCTTATAATTTTCTGGCGTCACTTCTTGCTTTGTTTTTAGTTTGCACAATTCGGGATTCACACAACATGCAACAAAGGGCCTAAAATCGCAAACCGCAGTAGCTAACATATTATCCTTTATTGGCGATAAAAATTGAAAATCTTTGTGAGTGCTGACAGTGTTAATTTTCTCTCGAGTCTTATCATTGTCATATTTTTTCCAGACTTGTATCACAGTAGGTACATCGTAGTCTTCCCCTGTTGGCAGATAAAAAGAATTAGATTTACTCTCTAAGACTTTCTCTCTTTCTAGATAGAAGGATGCGTCCAGGCGATTTATCACTGATGGCTTACGAAAAGTTCTAGGCAAAACAAAAGCGATACACTCTGAATATTTTGCAGCATGGTTAAAGAACTTGATTGCCAAACTAGAATTTTTTCCGAACGGGGGATTGCCTACTGTAATAATACTTTTTGAAGAGTGTTGCTCAGGGCTGGGCCTAAAATTGAAGAAGTCCTCCTCGAATATCTCTGGCACATCTGGCTGGATGTCCATGGCAATTGTTTTGCTTTTTGGGAGGTGCTTCAAAAAAGCACCATCCCCAGCGGAAGGCTCTATGAAAATATCATACTTATCCATCTCTAGCATGTCAATCAGATCTAGAATGACAGATTCTTTAGTATAAAATTTATCTAGCCCCTTACTCATTAAAGATTACACTCCTTTGCTTCTTGCCGATCTGTCCCTTCGGATATTGTTCAGCTAGGACGTCCCCCTTCTTGAATACTACCTTCACAATAGGCAGTCGAGTAATGTCACAAATAGCATAGTTTATTTCATTCGCGTGTCTCTTGAACTCTTTCTCGTTGAATGTCCGCCCTATTCCCAGCATGCTTGATGGCATAAATTTACATCCACCGCTTTTTGTAAAGTTCTTGGCATCGATCTTCACGAGTTTTGTACCAGTCTTAATAACATGGTCATGATCTTTACATCCCTTGATATGCTCTAGCTCTGGGAACCACTTTGTCAGTTGAACTTCCAGAAAGTGTGAAGAGGGTCGACCGTCAGACAAGATCTCAAAACATTCTTTTTCTGTCAGAGTTCCAAAGCTAACTTTACCAGCAAGGTCAAATGAATAAACCTTATCATATTGAACCTTATGACTCATTATGCCCTCCCAGTAATCTTTGCGAGTGATTCATAAACTTTTGCAAATTCATCGAAATCAAAATCTTTTGTTTTCATCATTCGATATGCTTTAACTGTCATAGAGATTTCATCTCCAGTAAGCCAATCAGCCTCCTTGAAATCAGCTTTTAGTTGACGCTTCATTTCTTTCAGAGGCTCCATTTGATCTTCGATCTTCTGAAGTTCTCGAACATATTCTAGCATCTTCTCTTCTTTTGAAGACATATCAACATCTTCAACTTCTTGGTGAATTTCTACTACGTTTTCAAAAATTTCGAACCCAGTTGCCATTGGCTACTCCTTTATTGTTTGTGATAATATTATAATATTTTTTTTATAATTTGTCAAGCAGAAACATAAAATTGTTTTGATACTTTTATGTTTTTAAAAGTGTTCTTTGAAAGGCCTATCCACCCATTCGACATACTTTTAGCTTTATGTTTAATTTTGTCATAACACTCTTGACTTTCTAAAAATGTTTTAACTTGATCAATAGTGAAACCGCTCTTTGGCATAACTGCATATCCAGATATATAATACTCATCCTTCTGGCTCTCGAGAACTTTGATGGTATCCTTCTGGAAAGGTGGCAATAATATCTTCTCTCCGCTGTTTTTTAACCCCTGATCTCTCCCAAACCCATACCATTTTTCTTTATTGATTTTTCCCTTATCTCTTGATAATAACTTATCTTTGTGAGATGATAACATGTCATGAGCCTTTGGGAATTTATTGTACAAATCAGTTTCCGAGATAAGGCTGCCAGCTTCATCATATGGGAAAACTATATATGTGTTATCAGATTTGTTTTGTATTTTACTAGCCTTGACACATTTCCTGAGTATCGCAGTCTCTATTTCATATTGTCCGAATTTATTTTTGACAGTTGTGTATTTTCCATTTTCTTTTATCGATTCACAAAAAAACAACCCATCACACAACGTAGCCAACCCTATCTTAAAATCACAGAATTCAAAAATATCGATCCCATCGTCTTGTGACTTTTCTAATCCAAGATATATTTCTGATGGCGAACTTTCCGAATAAGAAACAAGAGATGGAGAGTGTAGCAAATTATTTTTATAATTTAATTTATCTGTCGCCTCATTGAATATCAAAATAGATGTATATACTTGAGCATTATCAAAAACCATCTCTGACCCAAAGTCAATCACCTCACACAATGTCTGGCTATTAAAGAATTTATCTCTGATCAGATATGAACTCTTATTTCTTATCCAACTATTTGGACAAATTAGCCCAACAATTTTTCCAGTATCATGTAGCTTGTCCAAAAAAGCTATATAAATATCTGTGTCGCCAACTGCTACCGGATGGTTTTCCTTTATAAAATCTCTGGTTTCTGAATCCAGATTCTGAATCCTTATGTACGGAGGGTTAGTCACGATAATATCATAAGAGTCAAGATCATCTTTTAGAGATGATTCTGTTACTTGTATGTTCGGGCATTTTAGTAAATCTTGACACAATTTTGCAGCTTCAACATCTTTCTCAAACCCATGAATATATTCTTTATACACCTGTGCCAAATCAAGATTCCATCTCTTCGAAATCTTATTTGCCATATCATGCAAAAAAATTCCGGTTCCGCAACAAGGATCAACTACTCTTGGTGGCTCTACACCGCTCCATTTCGCCAAAACAGAATCATTTATATAATCCACTATCTCGGGCGGAGTATAAACAATTCCGTATTCAACCTTCTTTTTCTTGGAAATCCCTTTTTCATATTCATAAAATTTATCTGTTTCACTGTTCAAAATTATCTTCCCACTCTTCCAACTCTTTCATAAACTTTATTACTGAGCCTTTGTCGATGTTTGTTATCTTATTGCTCATTTCGTCATAATCAAATTGGATCTTCACACTAATGTGTTTTGAATTTGGATACCCAAAACTAGCAGCCATCCTTGTAAGATTTTCAGAAGAAATTCTGGCTAATTTTGTCCTTTCTGTCTTTTCTTTGCCTACCATCACTTCATATGGAATCCAATCTACTGCAGCAACCAGTGTCTTTTCTCTATCTGGAATTCCCGGCTTCCCCCAAATTCGATATGCCTCTCCTACGATCGTATTGGCAAAATTAAACCTATTTTTATTGTAGCTCCTCTCTATTGCCTTCAATGGAAACATCGCTACAATTTTATCTTTCTTGTATACAACGACATCCATCTTGAATGTATCACCATAGGCACACGCAATTGAATGTTCTGTTTTTATTGTATATCCTTTATCTTGTGAAAAAATTGGCTGCACGACTTTATTGATGAATGCATCATTTAACTTATCAGTTCTTTTCGAGGATCTATTGCCATTTTCATAAGATTGTGAATAATTTTTTGCAACGCGATAAACTTCTACTACCTTTTCATAAAGTGACATATTGATGTCCTCCTATAATGTTATTATAATATTTCTTGCCAGCAAAGTCAAGGTGTTTTTTATTTTTTTGGCCACGGTCTTTCGAGTATCACCCAGCAGCCATAATTTGTATAGTTCTCTTTGTAGCAGAACAAATCATATTTTTCAACATATTCTTTGGTTTTCCTAATGAAGTGCTCCGACTTCCCGGTTATTATTTTTATTGGAAGTTCATCAAAATTATCTGTAATGAATTTCTCTATCAAATGATCCGCCCTGTCATGACATTCACCATGTAGGTCCAGGCATGGAAATTTAATCTTCCTCGTCACAATTAAATCCTTTCTGGATCTCCAGAGAATATAACCTTTATACCATGTAGATATTCAGAAATGTAGTCTTCTAATTCCTCTCCGCTCCCGAACACCAAAAGTGAACCATTTCCAGTGCCACCAACCTCAACTGCCCACTGACCAACTTCCTCGAGCACATCGATTTTATTAATAATTAAGCAATTTACTCCGTTAATATCGATAGCACGACGAATGGAAGTTAAGTTCATCCAATTACATTGTCGCTTGCGCCCAGTCGTTGCACCGAATTCGCTTCCGGCTTTCTGGATTCTACAGAAGATATCATCTTTTGGCTGAAAACTTTTTGATCCAACGTATGTTTCGTAAATCTTAGCCACTCCATAAACGTTTCTGATAGATTTGGGAGGGAAGCCATTCAACATAGCACCAGCAGTTGTACAATGACTACTGGTGACATAAGGATAATTACCCCAATCGATGTCCAATCCGAAGCCTTGCGCACCCTCACACAAAACAACTGCGTCATTATTATTGATATGAAATTCTTCATACATGTCAATAAGATAGGGCTTCAATTTGTTGACATCCTGTGCCCTAATTCCAGAACGACTATATTTATCACTGTAACAAGGTCCATTGCCAGTCCTCGTTGTACCAAGCCTGGTCTCGCCAGAATCCCCCCACAAATGACGCTCCTGAATGATGTGGGCATTCTTAGCAATGAACACGTTCTCTCTCACTGGTAGTCCGGCATCCTCTAACATTTTAATTTCAAATAAAAATTTATTAATATCTACAACACACCCTGGACCAATTATGCTCTTTACTCCGAAAAATACACCAGCAGGAATGTGATGAGTTACAAATTTCTTTCCTTCATGATAAATTGTATGACCCGCGTTGCATCCACCATTATAGCGAACACAGTGAGTATATTCGCCAGACTTCAGTAAATGGTGAGTTACTTTTCCCTTTCCTTCATCGCCATGCTGTACACCGACGATGACATCAACCTTAAGCATATTTTCTCCTAACTTGCAAGTAATAGTTTTTGGTTATTGTATTTTTCACGATATTCAAGAAGGGCGCGCTCTTTGTGTTTTGCCTCAATCATAATATCAACATCATAACCATAAGTATCGATATAATTTCTAATCATATCTGAATGAGCGTGTGGTTTAATCTTTGAATCTCCATACTCTTCTGCTCGCGATTCTGAATAATGAACTACTGGCTTTACGTTTCCCCATGTTGATACCGCCAAACCCAGTGCTTCTTTTTGCGACATACCGCGATTAGTGAACAGATGATGATGAATGTCATGGACAATAGGAGTCCCAATCCTACTGTAAACCTTGTCAACTAATTCTTGAGTTGAATATAAAGAGTCACGATCATCGTTCTCAACCGTCAATCGACTTTTGACAGATTCAGATAGTAATTCAAAATTCCTACAGAAATTATCAATTGCCATTGGTTTGTCATTGTATGAAGCACCCACATGAATATTTATTTTTGCCCATGGAGTTTTTGGCTGACCAAGCATATCCATAATTTCTCCATGAACTTCCAAATCACGAACAGTGTTTTTTATAACCCTCTCGGAAGGAGAAGTAAGCTTGTTGAATGGACCTGGGTGCATTGTCAACCGCTGCCCAACAGATCGTGCGAACTCACCAACCTGAGAAAGTTTTTTATGTATTTTCTCATAATCCGGCAGTTCTTTGATATCATATTCTGATGCCCAAGGAAAAATATCCGAAGACATGCGATAGAAGAAGATATCATTATCATAATTCCATTTAACAATCTCATAAAGATCACGTACATTTTGCAGCGCTAATTCTGACGCATATGGTACTCCCTTCTCTTGGAATGTCCTCTTTATCATTGAACGATTTGTTGTCACTCGACTTTTCTTGGGGCGCTCCGAGAGGCCCATGTTGATACACGCATATCCAAGATTCTGCATGTCGACCCCCTTTTACTTGGTAGCTAAAACTTTTAGACTGAAAGCACCATTTTTAGAGCGAGAAACTTTGAAATTATTATTTCGAATACTCTCGGCCAGCTTTGGTCGATTATGATTCAGATCCACGTAGTCAGCCAAGGCAATACGCAAGTCTTCTTCACTAAATTCTATTTTTGTCATTACGTTTGTAAACTTCACGGTAACCTCCTCTGATTACTTTATTAATATAGCATACACTATATCTCGTGTCAAGATAAAATTCTAAAACTTTTGCGCAAACTGCGAGTTGAGAATCCCCACTTTTCATTGTAATCTAACTTGGCCATATATGGCTTATTGACGTGGATTCGATCATAAGATTGTACACCCCAACATCTAATCCGAGTTAATGTATTTGTATCATCAATAGCCTCAATAATCCAATAATCTTTTCCTTTCTTTGTCTTTTTCGGAATAACACTTCTAGGAATAAACCAAACAACCTCGCAGAGTTCCGGGTCATAATTGGCGATCGGTGGGATAAAGGCTTGATTTAATTGTTCGTAGATCTCTTCCTTCATGACTCGATTAAACGGGAATACGCCAGTTAATTCAACCAAATATGCGATCTTCTCTTCGTCAGAAAAGTCACCTTCTGGAGCGTATTCTTCTATATTTTCAATTAGATGCTTTGGCTTGCGAGGCCTATCAACACAAATTGCAGCCCAGAAATGTCTTCCGCCAGTAAATCGATCATCCATCAAACTTTCCAAGGCACCGCTCCTGCAAAGCACGTCCAGGGCCTTCTTATTTAGCTTTGAATAAACAATCGTTTCACTGAACAGAAATTCTTCAATATTGTTAAAGGGGCGATTGTTGATAATCTGATCTATTGCTGCATCACCCAATCCCTTAATTGAGGATAGAGGCTGAATCAGAGTTTTACCATCCTCGGAAATTTCCCAGACACGACCACTAGAGTTAATATCGAGGTCACGAATTTTAAACCCAGTAGACTTAGCAATGTTGATTGCCTTTTCTTTTCTTGTCTCCGGCTCTTTATCCAGGAAAGCTGCCATCCATTCTGAAGGATAATAATTCAATAACCAGGCACACTGATAGGAAATGATACAGTATGATACTGCATGAGATTTATTAAATCCATATCCAGAGAAATACTCGAACGTATCCCACAATCTTTCTGCGACTGCTACATTCATATTCTTTTTCACGCAGCCACTAATAAACTTTGAATGTAAATTATTTTTTACTTCTGCTTCTTTCCCTGTTCCCTTTTTGGTCAACACTTTTCTCAGCATATTACCTTCGTCGAGAGAGATGTTATCCCCAAGAGTGTGGGCCAACATAGCGATCTGTTCCTGAAAAATAAGGAATCCATATGTCTCTTCTGTCACTTCCCTGTGGTCTTCATTGAAGAATTTCAGGCGCTGCGGATTCTCTCTCATATCTACATACTCTTCATGTACATTAGCACCGAGTGGCCCAGGGCGATAAATGGAGGTAATGGCAGCTAAGTCGATTAAACTCGTTGGCTTCACTTGCTGGCAGAATCTTTGAGCACCTGCCTCCGTAAATTGGAAAACACCTGCCCACTTTCCTTCGTGAAAGATATTTTTATAAACATTTTGATCCGTGAAATCAATAACATCTGGATGAAGATGTTTGTCATAGTAAGCTTTAACATCAGAGAAAGTAGGATTTTCAATTCCACAATTTCTCTTGAGAATGTGTCGAATCGCGCCATCGATCATCTTCAATGTAGATAGGCCCAAAACATCAAATTTGATGAACCCCATTGGCTCAAGATGTCTGACGTTCTGACCTTCTGACCAAGGAGTTTGAGTTACTCCTCCTGAGTTGATCAAAGGCATGCGCTTGTTTAGATCTTCACCAATTACAACTCCTCCCGCGTGACGAGAACACGACCTCACCTGGCCGCAAAGAGCCTCGACGTGCGTCTTCACATGAGGATACTTATTGAGAAAGCTACCCAATGTCGTGCTAAATTCCATCACTTCTTCAAAAGTTGGAGAATATACACCAGATTTTATACCATGTCTTAATTTAGCTGGGCCAATTGCTTCCTTGATCATGATACTCGTAACTTCATTGACCTCTTTGAATGGGATTCCATAAAACTTTGAGATGTCTTTAACGAGACTCTTTAATTGTAATGTATTCCAGTTTGAGATTGGAGCAACCTTGTCTTTTCCCCACTGATCAATCAATTCTTCTTTAAGCTCCATACTGTCGGCTACATCATAATCGATATCTGGATAGTCTTTCGCATCTGCCCTCAAGAAACGAGAAAATTGTAATCCATATTTAAGTGGGTCTACTTGCGTAATTCCCAAAACATACGCGACCAAAGACCCCGCAGCAGATCCCCGGCCTGGGCCTGCCAGCATAATGTCGTTGGCTTTGTCGCTAATCTCTTTCATTGTCAAGAAATATTTTGAGAAACCACGATCAGAAATTACACGCAATTCCTCTTCGAGACGTGAAATATAAACAGGCTTTGATGCCAAGTTTCTCGATCGCAATCCTTCAAAGCAAAACTTATTCAAAGCAGAATCGGCAGTTTCACCAGGAGGAATAACAAAATCAGGAAGACACACTTCGTTATCAGGGAGAAAGTCCTGAATACGCTCGTGTGCAATCCTATAGGTGTTCGTAATCGACTTCATTACCAAGTCATCATCATACTCAACCTCACATTGTTTAGAATATAATTGGTAAGCCTCCCACATCTGATCGCCGTTTCTTGGATACAATTCATATCCAATCTCTTCAACACCATCTGGAAGTTCTGTTGTTTCATAGTCTGGCTTTGATTTGCCCAGCCATCCTAGTTTCTTGTACAGTTCCCTATCTCGCCATGCTCTAGGATTAGGATAATGAGAATCAGATGTTGAAATCAATTCAATGCCAAATTCTTTATGCATTTGAATAATGTAATTATTTAACTCATGTTGTTCTGGGATATTGTTCCATTGCAGTTCTCCATACCACCTATCCCCAAAGACCTCCAGCATGTTTCTTGTGGTCTCACGCATAGCTTCCAGGACTGCCTCTGGCCCTTTCTCGCGATTTTCCCAATAATTACCAGCATAAACCCCACCAAGACAAGCGGATGCCGCTATGATCCCCTTAGAATACTTTTTTAGAGTATTGTAATCTACGCGAGGATAGCGATAATAATTGTCTGGACCGAATGACTCTGATATTAAAGAAAACAGATTATTTAACCCTTCTTGGTCCTGTGCCAGAAGAATTAAATGACGACGGCGATTCAGGATATTTCGAACTGCTTTCTTGGATGCCTCTTCATCTTCGACTGTTGTCGCTGTCCGTTCCGTACTCAGGGTTTTCCGGCGCTTCTTGTCCTCTTTGGCCGCTTCATATTCGACCCTCCAATCATCTAGCGACGGAATAAAATAAGCCTCCAAACCAAAAATAGGTTTAAATTCTTTGCCATCCTTCTTCATTTTTTTGGCGTGCAAAACTTGATGCGGAAGGCCATTCATGTTTCCGTGATCAGTTAGAGCTAGAGCGTCCATACCGTTTTCGTATGCAAAGTCCATATGTTCTTGTGGATAACCAAGAGCATCAAAAATAGAACCAGCAACAGAATGCGCGTGCAAACCTACAAATGGGATCTTGCTTTTCATGTTAATTAACTCCAGTAAAATTAAAGCAATTCATCAATGTGTTTATCAATTCGAGAAATAATATCGTATTTCAAATCTCTGTCGATATTCATCTTGAAAATATCACTTCGCAAGCGTCCTGCCGAAAGTCTTGATTGGGCTATCTTGTTATTCAAACTGTCCACCAAGGCAATCAATTGTTTTTTAGTCAACTTCATCAGACTCATCATCTACTCCTATTTCGTTCCTCTTTAGCCTATGTTTGGCATTTTTATAATAATTTTCGCATTTTTCGATCAAAATATAGTTTCTATCAGTATTCTGACAAGCTATTCCGGTGGTTGCAGAGCCGCAAAACGGATCCAGTACAGTATCTCCTGATCTAGAAAATATTTTTAGCAAATCTTCCATCAAAGAAACCGGCTTTAGTGTTGGGTGTTTTCCGGCATCGATACGCTCCTTCTTTGAAGGCTTGCTGTGTTTAAGGCGATTTTTCCGACTTCCATTACGGAAATCAACCAAGCCAGTATTATATTTAAGATAATTCTGGACACTTGTTCCTTCTTTTGGCTTTTGAAAGAGAAGTATTGATTCGTAGGTAGGTGTGAGTTGGGCTGTTTTAAACCCATTTAGTTTTTCTGTTATCAGGTCTTTATCTTGTTCCAGTATATATTTAGCTTTCTTAATGAAGTTTTGCATCCCCTGGGCTTTTCCCTGGCCGGAGCCGTAATCCCATATTAATTGATCTCTAAATTCAAAGTTGGCATCCTCGAAGGCGACTGCAACACGATGCACGGAACGAGGCTGCGAAAATACAAGACAAAAGGATCCGGGCATCAATTTTTGCCATATCTTTTTGGCCACCTTATTCAAGAAGAGCCCCAATTCTTTGGAGTGCTTGGGGTTGAAATTCATTCCAACCGGTATTGAGCCCACTGTACTTTTTACTGATTTACTTATTGACTTATCGATCTTTTCCTTATTCCAATCTTTATTTAGTTGAGAAATACCATACGGAGGATCTGTCACCACAATATGAACCGAATTATTCTCTATTTCGTCCAAAATTTCCAAACAATCTCCCAAAAATATTTCACCCCCCATTAAAGCCACCTTTCCAATAGATTGTATATTTCCCTCTTTTCTTCTTCTGTCAACCCCAAGATTGCCTGCGGTGTTGGGGATTTGATATTTCCGTGCCTATCAAACTTAAATTTGTCTCTATAAAGCCGATTGCAGTATGAACATTGTGGGATGATGTTTTTGTTACTCATTGGCTTTGATGGATCCATGTGCCCCTTCTCTAGCCTTGTCGGCTCTTTTGTTTTGAAGTGCTTTTGTCCCTCTTTGCTCCCACAAGTTGCACAGCGATTGCCATATTCCTTCTTCAAAGAGACCCAATCTAGATCAGACTCATTTCTTCTTGAGGCTTCCCAATATTCATTCGTCTTATTAAATCCGGTGAAGACGTATTCACCACGCCTTAATTGCCTTCCATTATGTTTGCAAGGATGTTGTAAAATATCAAAACCGTTCTGTTTTCCAAGGTGGCGCACAGACTGGAGATCTTTTGTAGGTCGACCCAGTCGACCATATACTGTAACCTCCATATACCTCTTTGTGACTACTTTGTTTTTGTTTTCCCAGAAAGCAAGCAAAGTTTGCCCTTTCGCTGAATCTTGGCAGGGGAGCTTCTTTATCCTATTTTTAATTGGGGAATTGTTAAATTCTTCACACATTTTGCGCCAAGCGTCATTTCTCATCATCAACTCCTATTTCATTCCATTCGTGGTATTTCATAAATATTGGGTGAGGTCTTTGGACTAACTCTCTGTGTTCCGACCCCAGATACTTGCAGTATCCGTCCCAAGAGTCTATGTTGTGATACCAAGGGACTTCAACTTTATTTTCTTTATCTATTATAACAGGTTTAAAAATTTTGTCAAGAGAAAAGTATCGAGCAGAGAATCTTTCTTCTTTTGGCAATCTCTCTCTAGGAAATAGACCATCCTCTAATACTTTTGAATTATACTCTCCGGTGCCTTTTCTAATTTCTCTGCGACAATTTATAAAGTCTTCTTTGCCGAACGTAAATCCAAGATATTCACCATCTTTGACAGTTTTCCCGCTATAAGATAGCATAAAAGATTTTTCACTTGAAATTGTTTTTCTGTGTTCTCTCAAGATTTCCGGATCATAAACGCCGTAAGGAAAGGCCACGTAATTCTTTCTCGGTATCACCCACCTGCTAAGGCGAGCAGAAATCTCAAACGCTGTTACGGCACCATGCAACACAGACCACGATAAGCAATCTCTTTTTCCAACATCTTTTGCTCTTACTGGAACATAGAATATTGGAATCTGTTTTCTGGTTTGTGATGGGTAGGGATCATGACGGCGACCAATCCAAACTGGATCTTGTACCCATTCTCCAATTCTATGCCGTACGAGGGGAGATACATCGTCATTCGCAACAATCCATATCGTTTCGCAGCCAGCCCAAGCACACTCCAACACTGCCCTTTCGACAGCGAGATAATCTGGCGAGATGGGCATTAGCGAATCATGCCAATCCATTTTAAAATCAAGAGGCTGGCCTGCTACCGGAATTATCCCAGTTAAGTGAAAAGAACTCAATTACTTTCCTATTTTCTGTTTCCTGCTTTTTTGGATTCCAAAAATTTAATTAAAGAATCGACATCAGATCCACAAGGCGGTTTTACATTCGGGAAAATACTATGTAAGAATTGCCCCATTGATGACAATAATAGCACGGAACCTAGATTAAAGGCATGCCTCATATGTTCAAAATAGGTCTCTCCGACTTCTTCTAGGTGTCCCATGTGTATAAGTAGTCATTTAAGATTCAGAATACCAAGCTTAATGAGGCCATCGTATTATTTAAAAAGTGGGCGAACATCGGGAGCCAAACAGATTTGGTACGCAAGCGCAAGAAGCCAAAGAGAACACCAAGAGGAAAGACCGCCACAACATGCAGCAACTCAACATGAGCCAAAGCAAATAAGATGCTCGTAACCACAAGAGCGATATTAGGAGATGATAGTTTCTCCACCACCCACCATAAAGCACCTCGGAAAATCAATTCCTCAAGAACGGGAGCAACAAGGCACACACTAATAAGAAAAGAGTATAGCAGTGGGCCTCCCGATTCTCTTAAAAGCTTATTTACAGAATCAAGATGTTGGGGAACACTTTCCGGATAATAATCAATTAAAAAGTTCACCAACCACGTTGCGAATGCTGCAGTCAGAAAAGTTAAGATAACAGTAAGCGCAAAATCGACTTTATTAAATTTACGAAATGCAAAAAGATCTTTAACAAAATTCAACAACCTTTTCATGATAACCTCTCTGGCTTATAATATTATTCTATCATCACTTCTATTCTATGTCAAGGAAAAATTTATTTATTTTCGAAGCGTATGTGCAAGGATCACAAAAAAAATTTTCGAGAATCTTTTCTGGTGAATCTTTTCTGAATTCAAATCTTTTATCTTTATGGTACACACGATTAACTTCTGGTATCTTTTCTCTCTCCATGTGCTCTATTTTCGGGGAATAATATCTGTATATATTTGGGTTGTAGGTGTCTCTTCCGTTTCTGGCTCCTTTTATCCCATTTTCCTTCATCATATTGACAATCTTGAACTTGGCCATCGTACCTGAAAAATCAAAATCATTTATCTGATTCTCGTCCAAATACGAGATGGCCACCAGATCTTTGCGGATCCTACTACCTTTCTGGATTCCAAAACGATCAGATGGATAAAAAATAACCTCTGATACAAATTCTGAATCTGTCTTGAATTTTTCGTGTTCGTGTTCCATACCACTCTTTACATCGAACCAATCAATTACTTTAATCTTCTCAAGCTTCTCTTTCTTTAAGAGAGGGAGACCATTTATTTTTTCATCATCAAAGATAATCAATTTATTGAATTCAAATCTAGCCAGTCGTGAGTCTTTCGTTACGACTTTCAATAAGTTATCTTGTACCGTTAATGATGTCGCTTTATCGGATAACGGCAACTGGTTTGACAAAGATAATAATACTACTAGTCTTTGCCAAGCAGCTTGTAGATTTTTTGTTTCAAGATGTAAGAAATCGAAATCAAACCGTGCCTCGCATTCATCAAATCTAAAGGGAATGCGAGGCTCAATAAAAATACAAGGATACCCAGTAAAATAAGAATATAATAAAGCATTTAGACCTCCTCCAATAACAATTTGGTCGACATCATAAGTATGCTTATCGATTCTCAGGGAGTGTTTTAGAATTTGTTCATCCTAATCTTACTCCTCAGTTTATTAACCGAAGAAGCAACCAAGGAAGGATCAAAAAAGAAAACTTCATCAATTCGATAAAATCTCTTTGTTAATTTTGATGTATCTTCTTCTGTTGAGAGAAACACATGATCATCGACCCAAGCAACTTCAACATACGACCAACCATTAGCATGACGCATTTGATCAACGATAACTCCGACTCTCAAAGAATCTCCATACTTTTGAGCAACCGCTTTCCCTAAATGTCTCATTTTAACCTCTTGTTATTTTGTTAATAGTTTTTTAATTTTGTTTTCTATTAGCTTCTCAACTCTTAGCGTCTTTGGAGTCGACAACAATGTTTCCGACTTCTCAATCTCTTCTTTAATTAATTCTCTTATTAACTCTAGCAATTCATGTTTTTTCATTTATCTACCCCCACTATTCCAAGAACGTAGTTTTCTAAAATTAAATAGACAGTCTTATTATCAAACTCTACCTCTTCTATCATTCTGGACATTACGACAATATCTTGATCCTGTGAGATGGGTGGTTTTACTTCATTAGCCACTGATAAAACCCTGACCCTCTCATATTCACTTTCATTTTTGAAAACACCTTCTGGCAACGCAATCAAACTTTCAGATTCGCTGCCTTTTGATTCTCTCTCGATTAAGATATACTTATTGCACGGCTGAAACATTTATTCCTCCAAGTTAGTTGTGCTCCGTAGAGCTTCTAAGTATTCTGCTGGCATTTCGCAGGCACCACCAGCGCAAGCTGAATCCTGCTGAAAATCTACATTGTCTTCAATTTCACTCATTAAAGTCCAATCTACGTCTTGATATTCTTGGGATAACTTCTCCCATAACTTCAAATTATAGACGTCCTTAAGACAATAAGTCATAGTTCTAACGTCACCCTCAAAGTGACTATCAGCAAACTTAATTGCTGCCTTTGCCCAGTTCTGCTTTACCATGTTAGCCTCGTGAAGCGGCTCACCGACTCCAAGTAGGCAGTCGCATGCAGCCCACAGGCCCGTAGGAAATGAATGCAAGGCTTGTTCGATAATGCCAGAGGCGAAAAAGGATCCAGCACCATATTCTCTCAAAATATCATTTGGGTATGGAACCGCACAAAAAGGAGCTTGCGGATAATCCTTATCTCCAGAATTAGGTATCAAAGAGATACCAGCAAAATATTTTCTATTTCTAAAAATATAATCAGTTATCTCTCCCCACTCTCCGGATCGAACATGGATAGTGTTTGACACGTTGTGAGAAAGCCACGATTTAACACACAAATCAACATTGGTTCCATATTTAACCCAATTCTGTTGCGTTAACTTAACACTTTCTAGTAACTTTTGTGCGTCAATTTGATTCTTTGTCTTAGCACCCTGTGGAACCTCACACAAGAAAGTTATAACCTCTGTCACACCATTCGGATCCCATACTGATTTTTCAACCGCACGAGGATTGAATTTCTTAAAATGATTGACTGGGTTTTCTTGCGTATTCGCTTGGACACGCCTGAAATATCTTTTAGCATGGTGAGGATGAATACCAGAAGCAGTACCAAGTATACATGAAGTTGAACCAGCAGGCTTGACGCAAGTTGTTCTTGCTGCCTGATTGATTCCAATTATTTTTGAAATAATTTTATTAGTTTCTTTAACTATTTTAGCGCCGTTACGCTGAACTTGCGGATCAAATAAGACATCTGGATTGTCCATCATTCCGGTAATTGAGACACCCAAGAGTGCTTCTCTCTTGGTTATGCGTTCTGTAGCTTCCGATAAATATGGAAAACTAGAATAAGCAGCCTGCAATGTCCCTATGATGGCAGCGCTTCGACATGCACTATAAAAATTTTCTGGTGTTGTGGCTTTTTTACCGTTTATTTCTGCCAAATTACAGAACTGCCAACCTGATTCACCAGTTTCTTCGTCCACCGGATATAGACCGATCTCGACACACGGATTGAAGCCCATCTCTGTACTTTCTGCCCACACAAATCCTGGCTCACCAAATTCTTGCACCCACCCCATCAATTGCTTGAATTGCTCTTTGGTTGTTTTATCGCGGATCAAAAGTGCGCTGTTGTTAGAGCGCCCTCGCTGTGGGTTTTCTATAAACCAATTTCCAGTTTTTGCCTTTGCCATTTCCTCATCTTCTGGCGAAAACAATGCGATCGTAGCTGATCGACGAACACCACCAGAAATCACAGCGTCAGCAGAGTGCATTATGATGTCGTACACATCGATTGGCCTAACTCTGACTCTCTTATTATCACCAATTCTATTATTTAAAACTTCTCTTATTTTTTCAATAGATCTTTTTAATCCATCTGGTCCAGGAGCCTTTGACCCAGAACTCAACGGAGATCCGGCTGGCCGGATACTGGAATAATCAAAAATAACTTTTGTTCCGATATACTCATCAAATTCTACATTACCACCAAAATAGCTAGTGATGAGAACATCAATGGCATCCGCCCAACCTTCGATAGAATCTTCAATTGTATATGTTTTTTCAAGAATGCTGGATGGTCTACAGATTGGAGGGAGTTGTTCAACATGATGAGTTTGCACTGAAAAACCCACACCACAACCACACAGAAGAAGATACATCAACTCCGAAAATGCTTTTGTTCTATTGATGTGACCGAAAGCACAATTATACACTCTCGCATTATGCTTGATTATGGGATCTCCACCAAATTGTAAAATTCTCTGTGACCCAAGTACTTCTTTACGAATCACAGAAGCCTCTGCTTCGTCGATATATTCCATTACTTCTGGATAATCGGCGAACACCTCTCGATGCATATTAAAAACTCGATTAACCTGTTCTTTCCAGGTTTCTCGCCTATTTTCTTCTGGGAGATATTTAGCATACTTTGCTATTCTTGTGTATTCTTGCAGTGTGTTAATTGACATTAATTTTTTCCCTTCCATTTGCTATATTTTTCTTTCATTTTCTTTTCTTGTCTTTTCCTAGCTTCAACTTTTACTTCACCAATAGTTTCACCAGTGCTTGGGTGAACTTTTATTGTGACGTTTGAAGTATCCATATAAATTGGATATACAACTCCATCAATCCCGTTGCGATTTTTCGCAACAAATATCCTACCTTCGTTATTTATTTTATCTTCGGCAGTCCTGGAGATTGAAAAAATGAAGTCTGCGACAAAACATTTGTTAAAAGCTTCCGATATTGACTCCATAGTGATAACCTCGGCATTAAGACCAGAACGATTTGTTTGAGAGGCAGTCCATACACAACATTTGTAGCTCTGAGCTAAACCTCGCAACTGTTCATAAATAGTCTCCAATTCGTGTCTTTTCTCTCTTAAAGTTGATGTTGGTCTTAAAAGATCACCATAGTCGACTATAATCACATCTGGCTTGAATCCTCGATTTATTAATTTGTCAATATGATTTTTTAAAGTTGTAACACTCGAAGATTTTGTAGGATATTCTTTAATGATCAATTTTCCTTCGATATTCTGAAGCTTTTCATAGATTTCTTCTTTGTATGTTCTTAAATCTCCCAAAGGAACATTCGTAATGCAGCTATCAAACCTAGATCCAACAACAGTTTCAGATAATTCAAGAGTGTAATATACTACTTTTTTTCCAGCAACTACGGCCTCTGCTCCAAGATGGACAAGAGCCATCGACTTTCCTGCTCCAGTTGGTGCGACAACTACCCCAAGCTCCCCAATGCCAAGACCTTGGCGAGTGATGTTATCTATTTCCTCCCATCCTGTTGCGACTGGATTACGAGCTTTATAAACAAATCTCTGCTCAAAATCCCTAATATAATCATGTCCGAAATTAGAATCAGATCCAAGCTTCAAAGCACCATTTATTACTTCTGCTATTTCATCGAATGAAGATCTCTGTAATAATTTGACAGATTTCATCATTGCTTCTTTTAGTTTCTGTTTCCTACAAAAATCTAATGAAGTTGCTTTTATATATTCTGCTTCCTCAATATCACTTTTTGATATTCTTGCAAAGAAATTTCTAATTTGCTGTTGTACTGAATCATTCTGATTTTCTATCTCCGTTCTCAGAATAGAAGTCATGATTTTTTCTGTTGGGTGTACTGAATATTTATCTCTGTAATTCGCTATTAATTCGATAAACACTTGCAGATATTTTAACTCAAGAAAGTTAATATCTAATACCTCAAACATCTGATCCGCAAAAGGACGATCGATAAGAACTAGTTGACAAAAAGTTTCTTGAAAGTCTTTCCCATATTGACTAAAATCTTCTTTTGACACCAATCCTCCCAGTTGTTTGTCAATATACCATTAATGTTTTGTCTTGTCAAGATTTATTTGAGATTCTTTTGAAGGTGGAAAATAGAGATGAGGTGTCCCATTCTCCAAACCCGTCATTAGCCATTCTTTTGATAATCTCTGTTTTATTAAATTCGGGCTCAAAATTATCGACAGAGTATTTTATACGCTTTTTTGCGTTTAAGGATAAAGAAGGGGCATAAAGCTGCATAATTTTATAATTTTCTTCTATTACTTCTCTCGAATCCACAACGGAAGAAAAAACTTTGAGTCCTGTATTATCATTCTCACAAAACTCTATCAACGAATCAATAGTAACAGTATCCTCTTCTGAAAAGAAAGGGAACCGTTTAGATATAGTTGCCAAGCCAACACCACGGACACCTTCTAGATTATCCGATTTATCTCCTGCCATGGCTCTTGCTAGAGCAAAATTGGTCGGATGAATTCCAAATTCTTCCAAAATTCTCGGCTTATTTAAGAATGTTTTCTGGATTGGGCGATACAATATCGTTTCGTTATCACACAATTGATAAAAATCTTTATCACTAGAAATGATTACTTTTTGCCAGCCTTTATAATTTGGCATTTGTACAACATAAGAAATAATGTCATCTGCCTCCACTCCCTCGTTCATCAACTGAATCACAGGCATATGATTTAACATTTCGATTAATCGACTTTGTTGCCAGACCTTATTTTGCATCTCTTCATCTTCTGATAGAACATGAACTTCGCGATTTAGTCTTATTGGCTTTCGTCCCTCTTTGTAATTCTTGTTTACGAGCTTTCGTCGTTGAGATCCACCAGCGCCGTCCCAAGCAATAACAATTTCATCAGGCTTCATTTCACGGCAAAGTTTTTGCAATATTTTTATAAAGCCCTTGTATCCACCAATTGGCTGACCGTTCAATGACAAACTTGGATCAACTATATATGCCCTGAAGTATGCGTTAAGAGCATCAATAATCATTAATCTTTTCATATGTTTCTCTTTGTTTTATTCTTTGTTGAACAAGTGTTTTATGTAGGCGTCCATTATCACTTCCTTAACTAACGGTCCCGCACCACTATATTTCCACACCCAACTTTCACAAATGTTGGTTATCTTTTGTCTAGTATCATCAATATTCTTTTGTATCAAATCGAGATCAGAATCTGTTACATCTGGGATCTCTATATCTAACTTATTTGCTATAATATAAAGACGGGCAAGATCATCTTCCTCTAATGCATCTGATGCTTCTAGGAAGCTATCTTTTAACTTATTTGCTTGTTCTGGGGCGAGATTAACTAATTTATCTGGGTGAGTCTTTATGGCTATTTTTTTGAAGATCTCGTGGCTTCTTTTGCTTGCTTTTGTTTTTGTAGCATTGACAATTTCTTCTCCAATTTCTTGGATTTTGGGGGCTGTCCTCTCCAGTTCTTCACCAGATCCTATTTTTTCATGAAACTTTTCACCAAATTCTGCTTGTTTTTCCTCGAACAATATCTCATGATACTCTAAATCTTTTTGCAAAAATTCAACTTCACTCATGAGCTTTTCAAATTTAATCTTTCGCATCTTGTCTGACATATTATAATATAGTCAGTCGGACAAGCAATAATTAAGTTATCTAAGTTTGTTCTTCTTTTTCTTCCTCTCTCTCTTCGGCTTGCTCGTTTTTCAATTTTGGAAGAATCTTTAAGCCACAGATTCTCACCGTCGTCCAATACCCAAGATAGGGGTATCCCTTATCACTCTCTCCTGGTGGTATCCAAATCCTTTGGATAGAGCACACCTCGACATATTCTTGTGTCGAGGCGGCTGCTTCTTCTTCGAATGGTGGATATACGATCGCGATGGCCAATAGTACATATTTAAAGATAGTTTTCATTTTTTCCTCAAATTTCAATGTTATCGTTTTCATCTACAAAATCGTTTTCTTCATCGGTGTCATAATAATCTTCTGCTTTTCCAAGCCGCTTATCAAACTTCATAATCACTTCTTCGTCAATAATTTGATAAACTCTTTGTCGAAATTTATCTTCTTGCATCTTCTCAACCCATTTAGATGCCTGAAATTTCTCTGATGACCCATCTTCATAAACCATTGTATACCAAGCACCAGATTGAATGATATTATCAGATCCTTTTACAGCGTCAAATAAAGATTCATCATCCTGGATGGCCACCGTGTCTCCTCCCCAGAGAATTCTGAAATTACAACTTCTTCCTTGAGTTCCAAATCGAGATTTTTCTAACTTAACTTTGACTTCTGAACCAATTCGAAACCCATTATCATCTGTAACAAAACTAGCTTTTGCTTTGCGCCCTGTCAGCCAAATTCGTAGAGAATATGAGTACGGTAATGTCTTTCCACCGGGAGTAACATAGGGGGTAGTCATCGCCTCACTTGGTGAACGAGTGATATTATCCTTTAATTGGTTTAATACTAATAATGTTGCTCCAGAATCTGCAATTGGTAGCACTAATTTTGACATACCTTTCGATAAAATCCTTGCCTTGACACCAATTGAAGAGTTTGGATTATAATCTCCCTCGATATCCGAAATGGCTGGTGTAAGAGCCAGAGAGTCCCAAATAAACAAAAATTGATTGTCTGATCCCAATAGTTCTTCTATCATTTCTAAGACAAATTCCACAGATGCTGCTTGAATGTAAAGTATCTTATCCAAATCACAGCCAGCATTTTCAAGGAATGTGGGATCAATAGCGGATTCAGAATCAAAATAAACGACGTCAACACCCATCTTTTGTGCATTTGACGCAATTTGCGCAGCCATGTACGACTTGCCTGTGCCAGTTAAACCTGCAATCTCTGTTATCTTTCCTACGGGAATGCCCGCTAGTTTACCTCTGCAAATAATTGAGTCAAGCCAGCGAGACCCTGTTGGGATCCACTTTGTGACTTGTGTTGGGTTTTCTTTCTTGAGATTGTGTGCGACATTCATACCCGCTTTTTTGTTAACTAACTTTTGCATTTCATTGAAAGAGAGCTTTCCTGCTGCTTTTTTTGCCATTGTAATCCTCCATAAATAAATAAGACACCTATAAACCCGTGCCTACCTGCGGTTTTTATTTCACTCTTGTTCTGAAATCTCCAGCAACTCAATTTCAAAAACCAATTGCTGCCCAGCAAGCGGATGATTTACGTCAAGAGTAACTGAATTTTCATTTAATTTTTCAATTGTTCCTACGAAATCTCGCCCTTCCGGCGTAGTCAATGGTACGGGCATCCCAATAGTTAATTCAAGATTTTCTGGGAATTGTTCATTGCCGATTTCTAATTTTGCTTCTGGTCGAATAGGACCATATGCGTCTTCTGGATCGATTGTTACTGTCTTATTTTCCCCAACAGACATGCCCAAAATCGCGCTATCGAAACCTGGAATTAGATTGCCAACACCAGCTTGAAAGCCCAGCGGCTCACCCCTAGAGCGAGAATTGTCGAACTCAGTACCATCGCTCGCGAGTGCGCCGCGATAATGAACTTTAACATAATTTCCTTTTTCTACTTTTGACATTATATATCCTTAATTTTAAAATGAGGCACCTATAACCCGTGCCTCCCTGCGGTGGAGGGTGGAGGTTAATTGTTGAACTTACCCTTCCGTAAGTTCGTTAAACGCTGCAAGAACACCAGAAGTTTCTTGAGGTGGGTTGTCTGCCGGAACATATACATCTGATTCTGATGCTTCTCCATCGAGCGAGTTCATAAAAGAATCGAGTGCTTCTTGTGCTTCTTCTGTTGTTTTACTGACAAACACATTATCAAAATTAGGAACATTGTCCAAAAGTCGATTACACTCATCATCGCCACCAACTGCGTCATCACACAAGACACTCGTTCGACGTCGAGGAGTTAGTGTTGTCTTTGGAAAATTTGCTCCTGGAGGCTTACCATAGGTCAGAGTGAGGTCGGTTCCATTATCGATATCTGTAATATCTCCATATTCTGGATTTAGAACAAGATTCAGTAAAGAGGTGTACGCTTCTTTACCATATCCCCAAATTCGAATACCTTCTGACTCTTCTCCTCGAACTAAAACTGGCGAGAAAAACCTTTGACGTGGCGTCATGTCTTTTGCTAGTTTCATGGTGTCTGGATCCTGTGTGGCGTTATACTCTTTCCACAATTGATCTTTGAAGTTACAAATTGGGCACTCTTCACCATGATTTTTGTTTGGACAAAGGAATCCTCCACGTTGCTCTTGACCAAGATTGTAATGAAACCAATAATCTTTAAATGGGTCGCCATCTTTTGTAGGAACGATGCGAACAACTTGCGTCCCTTCGGATGGACGCCAAAACGACCCTCCAGCTTTCGTGTTTGAAGTCGCGTTATCAAGACGCGCTCGAATTTTATCTAAATCTAATCCCATTTTTTCTCCTTTTGCCATTTGGCTATAGTCAAGACGACAAATCTCTCGTCCCGCTAGTTTTTTTGTTTGTAGTAATCTCTCAATTACTTCTGTTATTATAACACCCTTTAAGTCAGGATGTCAAGACTTTTGTTAAACTTTTTTATCTTGATTCAATTTGTATGTGTGGAGTGCGCTCAATGACATATCCTATATCATATTCATAGTCTGTTGAGTGTACTATATAATTTATTTTTAAATTTTCACTTGGTTTCGATTTCATTTGCTTTGTTATTTTATTCAAAAGCTTACCATCATTTCTTAGTTTGTCTTCGTTTATTCCATAAATATAACATCTGTGTCTTACATTGTCAAGCTGAAAAAACATTTTTTCTTCATCTCTTTCTATGTCGTACAAACCTATTGTTAGAATCCTGTGTGTTTCTTTTGGTTTATCTTGTTTTCCAAAAACTGGTTCCACATTATTAAATACGTTTATCATATGCATCGTTGGGACCAGGAGTTCATTTAATTTCTCGTAATACCCAATAATTGGAGCACCTCCAACAATATCATTTAGGTTTTTATTGGATATAATATACATCTCCTCAAACACACCAGATCTAGTATACTCTTGCAGAACCCCCCTTACTACCCTTTCTTGCAAAGCTTGCGTCTCTCCAAGCATCTCTACGTCAGGCTTGATATAAAATATTTTTATTGTATTTTGTTTCATGTAATGCAGGATTTTTAAAGAAGCACACGAAATCGCACCAGAGCCTCCGATGACAAATAAGGTATCACCTTTTATCTTCTTGAGGAATTTAGATGCCCCTGGAAGCTTTACTTGGTCGTACTCTTCTGCTGTTTCACACTTTGGTATCTTATAACAATTTTTTCCCTCAATATCATTGTCTATCTTAAACACATTATATTGAGGATAATCACCAAAAGCTTCAGCTATGCGACACCCAGCTTGACCCAATCCAACAATATTCAAATCATATCTCCATCTTTTTTAAGTTTCCAAAATTCTTTCCAACACTCACATTTACAAGAAAATCACCAAGCTCTGTTTGTGAAAACGTGTCTATAATTTCTGTCAATATACGCTTATCATCTAAAGAAAAATCTATTACGACAGAATCATGAATAGGGAAAGATATAAAAGATTTTCTACCCTTAAGCAACTTATCTAATTTTATCATCTGTCTTAGAACGTTCTCTGCGCACGTACTTTGAATGATATAGTTTAATGCTGTTCTCTCTTCGGAAGGAATAATCTTGGCAAAAAAGGTCGTCACTTGGCCCTGAGTGAAGTACTTTTGTACCACTTTTTCTCGGTTGTAAACATTGCTACATGAAGTGTTTTGACTTTGAGGATTATATAGCCAAGCAAAAATATTCTTTTTGGCCTCTTCTCTGGTTAATTTATTGTCAAACACATTTCTAACATTCCATTCATGTATATCTTCTTTTGGCTGCTCTTTTCCTTGAAGGGCCAAAAGGGTTCTCAACTCTGCCGCATTGAAATCCAATTCAATAAAGAAATCATTATGAGGCTCGATGACTGATCTATATTCTTTGTTTAAAGTTAGTATTGGAAACCCACTGGGAGTTGTGGTCAATCGCCCTGTTTTGGCACCATCGATATTGAATTTACAATAAGGTTCAATTTTATTTAATTTTTTTGCAAACTGTCGATGTTTATGTTTAAACATCAATAGATTTCTTGAGTTTATCTTTAAAGGCTGGGATTTGATTTTCGATAATACCTTTGTCAATTCAAGCTTATATTCATAATCAGATGGCTTCTCGTAATTTTCAAATACATGACGACAAATTTCATCTTTAATATAACACATTTCCAAAAGATATTTATCAGGAACCAAATCAAAAAAACAATTCTCATTAAGCGATACGCGCGCAGTATGAAAAGATTTAATGAATGCTTTGAATTTATTTTCTATCGCCTCCCAGCGTGGTTTTAGAGCCTCGGGGCATGCTTCTCGCAGCGTTAACCCGCCACAATAAAGTTTAGCGTATTCGATATCTCGATCTTCCAAAAAAGAAGCATAAGACCATGTTCTGGATAAATGATCTAGCGAGATATCTCCAAAACACAATTCCCCACCGACATAAATGCCAGCACACTTCTTCTTTTCATCAAGTGCCTGAAATAACAATCTTACTCCGTTTTGCGCCTATAGTTTCTTACTACTTTCTGTATGAACTTATTATAACCTGTTTTCTTTTGGCTGTCAACAGAAAATTGTCCCTTTATCAAATCAGAGTAGAAAGAGCCTTCAATCGATGGAATATCTCTGAAATTGTCATTAATATATTTAATAGCAACTGGCGTACTTATTTTTTGTGTCAATGATGCTTCACGTTTTATATTATCAATCTGATTTCTATCATAGTTTAGACTTTTTTCAGAATTCTTTATATCGATATAATAATTCATCCAAAACACATCACTATATTCTTCATTCATTTTTTTAAATGTGATTGGTTGTCTTGTTATTAACCTTTTCTTTGCTACACCATTGATGGTAGTAACATCAGAAAAATTTGGCGTAGTGTCGATATAATTTGTGTAAGTTGCAAAAGCTAGATTCTTTAGTATAATCAGATCTTGACCTTCAATCTTTTGATAATAATTTTGGAAAAAGGAACCCAAAGTTGTGTAATCACCATTTAAATCAGAGATGGCGCGCTTCATAGGCTTAGAAACTATATTCGCAACCAATCTCCAAGGTGCTTCATAATCTATAAAAAAGCCATATTGTTCGGCCAGCTTGACATAATAATCAAAATAATCCTGATTGATGAAATCAATTTTCTGTTCATCTTCAGAAAAGTCTTTATTGGCTATTTCAACAACAAGTCCAGTATTTCTTATGTTTGATTTTCTGCCCATCATAAAAGATGAGAAAGTAACTGGATATACATCTTTGGTAACTTTGGTCAGGTGTTCTCGGAATATTCCCAAGAATGTATCGAAGTTGTCAATTTTATTATTTAAATTTCTCTTTATCATGTTATCCAAAAACGAATCTCTTATTGTGTTTAACCACTGGTTATATGAGACATTGGCATCCTCATAAGATTTAACAACCTCTAGTCTTGAAAAGAAAGTATCCGTTGGTATATTTCCCGCAGCAATTTCTTTTTCTATTTTCTTTTTCATGTTTGTGAATGCTAAAACAACAAAATCAAGAGCATGCTGACTTGTTCCTGTTTCCAATGGGAGCATTCTTTCTTTTCTTGGTACAACTGGGCTAAAGAGATCGTCTATTCTACCATACAAATAATTTTCATTCACCATAAATTGTCTTATCGGATAAAGATCGACAAATAAAGTTGGGTTATCGTCTTCTGAGTATGCAAAGGATTTGTATATAAGCCTTTTATCAAAAAGCTCAGAAGCTTTTAAATTATTTTTGGCATTCATAAATCTTTTATCAATCGGCATAACATTAATTATCTTTACAGGTTTTATTTTTATCTATTTCTCTATCGATGTTGGATCTACCATCTCCAGAAGTTTCGAAGAGTGCTTTGACAGAAGTTTCAAATTTACCACTTTCTATATAGCACTGAACATTTGTTATCAGATGATATCCACCAAGGCCTAGTTGATTTGATATTGAGCCGCGCGTCTGTGGTTCTCCGAGTCCAGTACCAAATCCTATTGGGCTAATATAAACATATTGACCTGGCCAAAAGATTGTATTACCAACGAGTTTCAGATTGACATCGTAAGTTGCCGCTAATTGTGCCAAGGGATTCAATCCGTTTAACTGCGTTCTCGCCTCTCTCAAGAAAGGTTGTTCATTTTTAGAAAAATTAGCCTCTTTCAAGATTCCGCGATCTGCTCCAATATATAAATGTTGTACTCCGTTTTCTCTATCGTCTTTAAAGTTTCCACTTAATTTTCCGAACCCAACATCAGTCTGCACATAAAACATCATACAGTGATAAGAATTGTCAATAGTCATATTTTTTACTTGTGTTCTGTCTCCAATGATGTTATAAGAATTCAGAAGATTCATCTCATCTATTTTTATTATGTGAGTTGATTCTGCGGTTTCTATTATGGTTATATCTTTTGAAATGCCCAATTCTTCGTATGCCGCTTTGATGAATCTCGATTGTTCGCCCGAGGGTTTACCAAACTTATCCAAAGGATTCTGGCCTATTTGTCCCTCTGAACTAGCTCCAGGATTATTGCTGGGTATCGAGAATGTAGTACTTTTATCAATAAACACTCCTGCTTTTGGAGATCCAACTCTCGCTGAAGCAGGCGAACGAAGACTCTCAATAGCCAGATTTTTTACCGCACTTCTCATAAACTGGATAAAAGGTAAATTTGAGCGCTCCGGTTCTACGATATATGTATTAAACCACTTGGTAAACAAATTCATAGATATTGGTAAGTCTGCTAAATTAACAGTTATTTCGGCATTATTCTCATTGACCGTAATCGATCCCAATAAAATATTTACATTTTTCGCTATTTGATTTTGTATTATTTGATTATCTTGATTATTACTTTCTGATACCCTGTTTATATTGAGAGTATGTTTTATAGCAGCCTTTACTAAATCTCCAAAATAAAACCAAGCAATTGGCATTATCTCTCTAACTCCCGTATCATCCTGATTTTGTTGTTGTTCTAGTTTTTCAAAAATCTCTTCGGCAGTTTGGGAATCATAATTTATATTCATTAAACTTTCGTTTCTAGAATCTCCTGTTTCTTTAGATATTTCAGTAAATAGTAAACTATCAGAAACATCATTTTGAGATATCTTCTTGCTATCTGGAATATATTCAAAATCTGTTAATTCAGCAAGGTCTTGGATTGTATATTTCGTTAGCAAGTGAATATTTCCGTTTTCTGTCATGGTTGTCATCAGAGATTGTGCAAATTCATCTTTTTGTCTCACTTTAATATTGGCTATTAACTCTTCTAGTTCTTTCACTCTCTTTTTATAGCCTTCACCACGATCACTTTCGCATCTTTTTTGGAGCATGCTCAATTCTTCTCGAAGTTTATCTATTTGATTTTTACCCTTTTCGCTAGATAGGACGTCAAACCTTGGATCCTGAACCAGTTGTTCTAGTCTTCCTCGATATGTTATCGTTAATTCAAAAGTTCCCTGTTGTGTAAAGTTAAATTCATGATCCTTCAAGGTCAAAAAAAGTGCTAATTGCTGATTAGTACAAGCATCCAACATACTCTTACTCATTGTCTTTGTTGAATCCAAGGGGTGCCAACCCACAACAGCTTTTATTTCATAAAAACTTGGATCATTGATGTCTTCATCCATCCTTCTATCTACTGCTGGTCTAACTAACAAATCTTGATACTGAAAATCTCCATTGTCTCTGGTCAAGTCGTCGAAACTCTGAAAATATAAGACTAATTTTGCTTCAATGTCGTCCCTGATGGTTGCTGGATCTGTGGCATTCAAACTCCAATCGAAAGATTTTATTCCAACAGAGGAGGCACGGCGGGTATCAAGAACTTTCTTTTCTCTCACATCCGTAAAGGTATCAAAGGATATCTCTACTTGTCTTGTTTTTTTATCTTTATCACGATAAACTTTAAATAACCGTATCATAGGGACAAGACTTGATAATTCACTTGTTTTAATGTTGACAAATTCATCGGCACCCTGATTATGTATCATTTTGTTGACCAACACTAAAGGATTGCCATCCAGCATATACATTTCTTGATTTCCTGGAGATTTTAACAAAATTCCTTCTTGTCTGACCCTGTTGACTTCTTTAAATGGCTCTAAAAAGTTAGATAACAATGCTTGCTGATTTACTCTTGCTCGACGTATTATATCACCGAGGCCGATTCCAGTAAGAGAAGCAACATCAAATTCGTCAAATACTCCCTCTTTTAGTCTTTTTTGTAGTCTATCAAGCTCGTTTGCACGTGCTTGGTCAATGATCTTTGTCTCTCCGGAGTCGAGGACGACACCATCTTTAAGAGACCGGCGTTGACCGATTACCTCTAGATTTTCATTTTGTTGTCTTCGGATTTCATCTTCGTATTGTTGTATTGCTAAATACCTGGAGCTATTGAGGTAGGCATTAAATAAAATTTCTTCAAAAGTTGGGTATATTCCTGCATGAGTTAAAAATTCATCGATACCTATGAACGCCGCCCAAAATTTCCTAGCTTGATAAAAAAACTCTTCTTCTGTCAAATAATTCGGCCTTCTTATCGATGGATATGGAAGACCCTCTATTCCAAAATTTTTCAAAAATTCTTCTTCTGGTATGGCACCTTCATTTCGATAATTCTCTAACCAAAAATTGTAGGCTGCATTGTGATGGGATAGGGCTGCAAATTCGCTGTCGCGTGCTGGAACTTCTCGTATTCGTGACCATGTGTTTACGTTTGTTATCGAATTTTGATCGGGATATCGAAGATCCCACCAACTTCCATCCAATATTTTAGCGTGTGTCCTCTCTGCATCTGCTTTGAGTGCTGGACTATTTTCTAGTTCTTTTATCTTTTTATTTATAAACTCGGACATCTACTGACCCCTCGAATAAAAACCTAATATTCTATCCAGTGGAAATGGTATCCCAAGCTGATCTCCAGAATTTATGTGACTTTCAGTTGGTACGTTATTGAACCATGCTATAACCCACCACAAATTAGAATCACCATAATGTTTGTGCGCTAACTTATATAACTTATCACCTTTCGTCCAAATGTGTTTAACTGTATCAAGAGAGTTTAAATCCTCACTAGTCAAGCGGTAAAATCGAGGAGAAACATATTGTCTTATTTGTTTAACATCACGATCGTCCCTCATTTCTTTATAAAGAGGGTCGTCGTTTACTACAATATTTGATTTACCATATCTATTATAAGACACCTATTTTCTCCTAATTATTTTCTGAATATGTTTTTATAACTTCAGCGGTTCCCTTCGTGGGATCAAAGATTTTTATATCATGGCCATCTGCAGAAGTATTAGATCCCTGTGATGCCTCTTGATCAATCTCGATTTCTGATGAATCCGATTGTTTGAAATCTTCTCCACTAGCTTCGATAGCTTTTCTAGTTTGTCTTCCAAGACTTATTCTCTTTTTTTGAGAATCTTCATCGCTTATATTTTGAGATTGATTTTCTGATAATTGATTTGCTGAAACATCTGTAAGTTGTTGATTATTGAATACGCCTGCGAGTGGGGGGAATTTTCCTGAACTATCAAAATTATTTAAATAAGTCTCATCAGAAAAATAAGTCCCTTGCGGCAAGAATGGAAAATTCTCATTAGCACCCCATTGATCTTCCTCATCCCATCCTAATGTCTCTTCGTGTAAGATAACCAAATTGGCTGAAAAATTTAATAACTTTGGATATAGCCCCTTGTTAGATTCTGCGTTTTCAATTCTATCAAACCAGCCTGCTTCCAAATCTGGAGAAAAACTAATCCCATCCATAGTACACAATAGCCCGGTGGGATTGGTTCCCTGGATTAGATTCATAAATGATACTCTCATCAAAGGAGGCTTAGCAATTGTTTGAACCTCTCCTGTTTTTCTATAATTTGGATAAAGAAATTTTACAAGTTTTGATGCCTTGTTCATGTTTTTACCAGCTTCATTGAAATCTGCTGCTGGAACGTCCCACCCTATATTTATAGTTCTTGTTGTGTTTTTGAATGTTTGAATAGGATCGTTTCTTCCGAATACTTGTTCTGAATTCCACTCTGTCTTATAATCATCGGAATACGCTGTTAAAAAGGCCTTAAAAGAGATCGTCTCACCAGACCAGACATGTGTGAATTTTATAATAGTTTCATATCGATTTGCGTATAAATCACTGATATCCATGAATGATGACATACTGGTCTCTCCTATTTGTTGTCTACAAGGCTAATTACTTTGTTGCCCAATTCTCGACCATCTAATTGCAAAGTCACATTAATCTGTGAAGGAACAGATTGTTGCGTCGGATTCATTGGTGTCATATTATTTGCTGGTGTCTGAGTGACATTTGCTCTCATAATTAAATTTGCTGCTCCTCTGGTTTTCGACATTTCAGCTATGGCTTTTAGATTTTCTACTTCATCTATTTTCTTTAAAGCTATGGCCATGTTGTCTATTTCAGCAGTAAGCATTTTTAATGATTCTATTGTGCTTGTATTTGCGACACTTTCTATAGATTCAAATATTTTTGAGTCCATGCCCTTGAAAGCATTTGCCATTTCTTCTGCTGGATTAGCTGCGAAAGATTCTTTTAATTTTGCTAGACTACTTATCACCAGGGCTATACCAGCGCCGATGCCCAAAACAGCAGCGCCGAATGCTAGCATCCCTGCCGCACCTACGCTTGCTGCCGCCCCACCTGTTGCGGCGGCGGTGCCTATACCTAGTATACTTGCTGCTAGGCCAACAGTGCCAGTCACAATGGCGGATCCTATAGAGAATATAACCGTACCTAGTCCAGAGATAATCCCAGCACCCGCTGCTATACCAATAAATCCTGCCCCAAGGGTCGTCATCAAAGAGCCAAAACTCCTCTCCGCGCCAGTAATGGCTTCCCCTGTTTCATTGAAAGAGCTAATAAAGTTTTCAGTAACAGACAATAATTCTTTAACAAATGTTATAACAGGACGGACACTCATAGCAAACGACATCATTATTTCTGTTAAGTCTTGTGTAATGGAACTAAATTCTTTTTGGCGGTTTGCCATTTCTTGAATTTCACTAGCGCTCTTATTTACTTCTATTCCGGCACCTTCGAAATTACCAGCCATGACAAGAGCAAGTTGGTTTACATCATCTAACCCAGCGGCTGCAGCAATTGCTTTTCTTTCATAATATGTCATGTCGTCAAAGCTTCTTCCTGCGTTATTGAGAGCATCTGATAACATCTGCATTCTTCTGGTTGGGTCTGTTTCCATTACCATTTCCATAGAATTCAAGAATGGTCCGCCCAGAATGGCATTTAATTTTCCCACAGATTCAGCAGCGCCTTCGAATGTATCAAATTGTCCAACGATATTTAAGAGTTCTTGAACTTCCAATCCGGATGCTCGGGCTGCGAGTTGTAAATCTTTAAAGACTTTACCTGCTGACTTACCAAAGGCTGCCAGTTGAGGGGCGGCACTTCTGAAATTTTCTGCCATCTCTGCTGGAGGCATTCCAATTTCTCGGGCTAGAACAAATAATTCTCTTTGATATCCAGTACTCTCTGATACTGCTAACCCCAGAGATTTTTGCATAAATTGAATATTTGATGTTGTTGTATCAGCATTAACTCCCATTTCATTCAAGATAGCAACAGTTTCTGATATCTCTCTTCTAGAAGATGGTGAGATATTTTTTAGATCTGTAATATTAGTGCTCATTGCGGCGAAAGCTGCTGCAGCGTCACCTGCCGTGACACCACTTAAAAACAAATCGTTATTTAATGAGATAATTTCATTAGCATACAACCTAGCAGCGCCAGTAGATACATTGAAAGAAGCAATGGCCTCATCAGTCGTATATGTCAATAAGGCGGTCGTTTCTGCTACTTTTGCAAGAACACTAGCCCCAATATTGGCGGCAGTGAAAGTCTTACCAAATCTTTCAGCAAGGGCATCGGAAGCACCTTCCATTTTTCCAAAACTAGCAATTGTTCCTAAAAGACTGTCATCAAAATTAGCATTAATTCCCAGCGCACCAGCTATTGATTTTGTAAATCTATCTACAGAAGATGAGGATTTATTTGTCGACTCGGTATATTCATCAAGAAGTTTTCTTGCTTTGACAATCTCTTCTGCATTTTCTTGAATTGACTCGCTGCTCTCAGTTAATTTTTTTATATAGGCCTCTAGCTTAACAATGCCTACTTCGGTTCCAGCGCCAAGACCTTCTAGTTCTTGTCTAATAGCTTTTAGTTTTTTTTCAAGTTCATCAGCCATTTAATAACTTTTTCCTTATTTAAACGGCCACTTAATGCCTGTCTTACCCTCAAAAGCATTAATAGCTTTTTCTAGTCTGGATTTTTGTTTATAAGTTTGCGGATTGTCTAAACCATATTTCTTGGCAGCTTCAATATATTTCTTTTCATTGCCAAGCGCACGAGCAAAAGCCTTTACATCACCAGTTTTTCCACGAACTTTTCCTGGTACAAATGGCACCCCAAACATGCCTTTCATGATGTTCTCAACCCAAAAGCCCATCATTCTCAAAAAACTTTCATTTAATTGGTCATTATTTTTCAATTGCTCGAGATCAATAACGACTTCTGCTATATCGCCTTCATTCAAGTGTTCCAAGCCTTGGTACTCCTCGTTATATATTAATTAGTTAAAGATTTAAAAAGAGGTCGGCATTTAGCTGACCTCTCTTATCTTCTTTGTTTATTTCCTTTGCTAGCCTCTTCGATAGCTTTACTTTCCATCTCCATTTGTTTGACTAGTTTTTCTAAAAACCACCTTCTAATTGGAATTGGCAAGTTGTATGCTTCCACATAAGACCAGCCGCCATGATATTTTAATATAAAGAACTCTTCGTAAACTGATTCAATATATTTATCGTCCAGGCCAAAAAAACGTTGCCGTAAACGGCACCTCCATTCGATCCGTCTCAAATCCACAATTTCCACATGAGTATCCCTGAGCTAGATCGACATTGGGGGATATTTGTTCGTAAGCTAATCTTATATATCTAGAATCTCTTGCTGGCATATTCTCTACGAAAGACTTAATAGAAATAGGATCACCATGCCCATTAACTGATACTATAACTCTTTGTAAATGATCTGTCAAGGTAGATTCTGGAAGATTTCTTTTTCTCTTGTTGGCAGCAAGTTGTGATAAATATTTCTCATCAGTACCTGTCAACAATCTTAACTCTACTTCTACACCTGTTGCTGGAGTAGTCAGAAAATAAGTTGCAGTTTGTTCTTGAAAAACGATACCTTCATCTTCTGTTTCGCCTGTCTTGATTGTCAACTGATTTAAATCAAATACGTTCTTGCTTGTCTTTGAGCAAGCCGGACATGTAACTTGTGTTTCATATTCTGGTCCATATCCTGTTTTTCTTGATGCCACAATAATAGCATTTTTGTCACCAATTAACAAATCATCAACATTTATATCTTTGTTGACAATAACGTTTTGTAATAATCTATCAATCGCAAGACCTTTTTTCAGCAAAGATTGAGAGGTAAGAATATCCTCATCTTTTGCTGTCATATAACGAATTTCCACAACCTCTTGGTTATGCAAAGGATGTCCTTCGGCATAAAACTTCCCACCAGAAGGTAGTTCAACAAATTCAGTGGGAGTAGAAAAGGTTAGTGGAGCTTGCGTGTTTGAATTTACAACTGGATCATTTGAAGATTTGAGTCTCTTCGAATTATCTCTAGCCAATTTTCACCTCTTATTAAAATATTATTTTATTGTGAACCAAGGCTCCAATAGGTGTCTCCACCTGCCTTGAGTTCTGCGAAATCATAACGAATAGTTAAGCTAATTTCTGTCATATCATCGCTGGAATAGTCTAGCTGTCCATATGAAACATTAGTGATAAAAGCGTTTCTCAAAGTCCAGCTTTCAAGTGCATTACCTTCATCATCAATCTGAGAAATAACAACAGTATTCAAAGCATCAACAGCCTTTCTTTTGGAAATAGTTGTTGCGTCATTCGAATTCTTTGGAGGATTATAACCACTATTTTGAATAATTTTTGCTGTTTCAGATGCGGCATCAGGAGAAACTGGGTCAACCAAAGTAACAGTTACTTCGGACCACTCTGCACGACCAGGATAGTAAAACCTGTGATTCAAATAATTATGCTCGACCGTAGTGAAGCTTAATTCGGGCTTTGTTGCAGTCTTGCTATACCACGTTGCTCCATTAGACATGCCACCTAGAGTGACCAAAAATCTATATTGTCTTTTGGGATCTTGTAATCTCGCATCTGTCCAGAATGCCATTATGTTATTTCTCCTTTGTTTCTGTAATGTAAGTAGTATCCAATTTTGTTTTAGTCATCAAATGACGCGCCAGAGTTTGTGATCACAAAATCAACTGCGATGAATTCAATAGCTCTTTCTGGCTTAAGGAAAATCTTCGCATACATAACATTCTGATCAACCAAGTCTGGTGTAGTTGTTGTCTCATCAAGGATAACTTTGTACTCACTCAAACCTAATCCAGATTTAACACCAGCAAGGAATGGTTCTACTTCACCCAAGAATCTATTCCAAGTAACTTGTGTATTTTGATCAAAAAGAACCCCAGCGGCAATTCTGGAAACTTGCTTTTTAATTAAAATCAAGAGACGGCGGACGTTAATTCTATCAAGAGCAGATCTCGTAACTTGTAGTGTCTTTTGTCCGAATACTACAATCCCTTCAGATGGGAAGGAAGCAATCGGGTTAATGTTTGCTTCATAAAGAGCGTCTCTGTCTTTGGATGTCAATCTTTTTGTGACATTCAAAACAGGCCAGCCTGCGGATCCATCAGAAAGGCCTCCGCGATTGAAACCAGCAGGTGCAAACCATACGTCGCTTTTTGCTTCGGAATTAGCCAATGTTCCGAGTGCGATAACTGAAGGTGGTACCCATAAAAGTCGATTAGAGACAGTATCGTTAATTTGAACCCAAGGATAATATGTACATCCGTAGGAACTGTTAATTCCACGATCTCTCAAGTCTGTAACAGCAGTAGCTGGATTATTCTGAATTCTATCTTTGAAGTTCAAAGTACTATCTGTGAATGGTGTGTATACATCTGGTAAATCTATGATTGCCAATGCATCTCCTCTATCTTCACAGACGTCCAATAAATGGCTGGTCAAAGATTCATCTGTTAATCCAGGAATCGTCATAACGTTGCACTCTACAAATTCTGGATCTCTCACAGAATCAATGGCGCGCCTTAATGTATTGTAGGGGGCACTATTTATTTCCGTTTTGCTTGTTAAGAGTTTATTTCTTAAAGGCTCCGCTTCCTTGATGTCAAAACCATCATGACCACCATATAATGGAGCAGTAATGCTGTTATATCCAAGATCCAGCAAGGCGGTTGCTCCGCTAAGAGCAGTAAACGATGTGCCTATCTGGTGAGATCCAGCTTCCCAATATACATTTTGATTTTGACTGCCAGTCACAACAATATCGTCCAAAGAAACTTGCCAACTGTATTCTACTTTAGAATCACCGTAAACTCCCTGGACAGAATCTTCACCAGTTACACCTACTGGCATTCTCCATAGGTAGTCAACATATCCACTATCATATCTAGAAGATCCTGGGGCAATTGTTGTTTGTAAGCCAAACGAAGCATCTCTTTGATCAGCTAAGTTTCCAGCAGAAGCACTTGCGCGAATTGCTGTGCTTGGGTATTCCAATTTCAACTCCATGCCTGCCTGGTCAACACTCGGGACGCCCCAGCTACCTGGTGTGGTGATCAAGCTTGACAAAGGGGGATAGAGAAGCGAACTAGAGAGTGTTAAGACTGCTTGTGGGTTGGTTGAACTGGCGAGAGTGCCCCCTTCTGTGATTGTAACTGATTTATAAACTAATGGACCAGTAACACCAAAAGGTAAAAGTCTATCATCAAGCATTCCATTTTCTACATCAGAATTCATTTCGACGCGGACATATTTCGAATTATTTTCATATTGACCGTATCTATTGACCCTCTGTAATTCATAATCGTACTCTTCATATGAATCTCCAATAACCCTAGCGATATAATTTGGAGAAGATGGATTTAAATTAAGTTCTGTAAATTGTTCTATTACGCGGACAACGTTATCGCGGTCAGACGCGGCACGGATAACGAGTGAAAAAGTTCCGTATGGATCAGATTTATTAGTTGAAGCTTTAATATTTTCAACAGAAATTTTTAAATTATCTTGTGACCATCGACCGCCATCTCTCGCAATAACTCTGAATAATCTTGTCATATTTTCGATGCTATAGCTTGCATAATCAGAAGATAGCATCTGCCCGAAAAAATAACCAGTTTTTGCATATTGAAAGGATTCTCTATGGTCATCATGATACACTGAACCACTAAATAATGGAAGTAAAATTGCTCGAGTATCGCCAGTTAAAATACCTTTTCTTTCTAAATCTCTTTCGAAAGTTTCACCTAACCAGTACTTGTTTTCTTTCAATTTCAAGCTAGAACTATTAACAAAAGAACTATTGGTTAATTGTGGGTTTGTATTAAGTACATTTCTGATAAACTTATCTGAATTTGGATTAAAATTAAATCTGAAAGTGGTTTTATCGACAGCAGATTCACCAACGAGAAGCCCAAATTCACCGCTTGCTCCAAGCGAATCGACTAAATAAGCATACTGATAAGAATTGGCTCCGTCAGTATTTAGCGCAAGCATTGAGCCAGTAGTGTAAATAACCGCTGCCAAAGAACCAGTATTGTCTAGACCAGCAGATAAGTTACTGCCACTAGGAGACACAAAAAGTCCAAAAGCAATGCAGTTTTGGGCTGGGTCTGTGCTTTCAGTTCCTCCACAGTCCCAACCTGCTTTGCCATCGTCAGTTGCGGCTGGATTCTCTTCACCAATAACCCTAAACATAGTCACTGGACCAACGCCTGCTTTCAAGTATGCCATTGCCGCATATGCTGCATAGGTTGGACCTACTTGGTTGCCAGTTCTCCAAATATCACCGCTTGACGCTCCACCTGGTATTGGGTTTCCAAAAACCTGAACAAATTCTGAAGGTGATTGAACTGTGATTGGCCTCATAGCTGGACCATGACTTGTGCGACCGATTACGATTGGTCCGATGTCCGCTTGCACGGCTGGAAGCTGAGAGTTATCAACTTCATTCAGAAAAATACCTGGCGATACAAACTTGAACTTTTTAACTGACATTTAAAGTTTCTCCTAATCCTATAAAGAATAAGCAATATAGTTTACTTTCACTTTATAAATAGTTTGTTAGATTTTCAAAATCACTTTAAATATTTTAAGTAAGACTATTTACCTACTTTTTTGAAAAATCCAGATCTGCCTGTTGTGGCTGGTAATTCTACATCATAACTTCCATCTTGCGGAACATTATATTTTTCATGTAATTCTATTAATTTTTCTTTTTGAATTTCTGCAAGTCTGTCTAACTTTTTATAAAGGGAAACTTCTGTTTGTTTTGCTGTATACAAAAACTCTTTTATTTCTTCATGAGTTCTTCTTGTAAACACTTCTATGTTTTTTAAGTGTGTAATATCATTCCACGGTACTTCTAATTGTTCTGGTAATTCAATTATTTGTTCTTGTTGTTCTTCTTGTTGTTCTTCTTGTTGTTCTTCTTGTTGTTTATTATCTGAGAAATTAAAGAATTTTTTTATTGCCTCGAACATCTTTTGTCTCCTTATGATATCTTTCAGTTTTAAATAGTATGAGAAAAAAGGCCCTCCCAAAAAATGGGAGGGCCAGGAGTTATTTATCTCTAAATATCAACCTTTTATCTGAATTGAATACTAGCTAGCTAATTCGAAATGGAATTGACCCATGACGACAACATCGTCACCAGCTTCGGCACCCAAGACTGTAACAGATTCAGCAGCGCTGCCGCTGAGTGTTAACGTATAATCGTCGGTTTCTCTCTTTAAGAGACCGTTAACAAATACCTGCAAGGAGCCCGGTTCCATAGCAAAAGACATGGTTGCTACATAATCACCAGAGGAGACAACCGCAAAATCATCTCTTTGATGACGGAAGTACATAGCTTGCATATCCGCTGTAAGGTTTGTGATGTCTGCCGCAGAAGCATCGATTTGTGCTTGGAGTGCAGCGTCAGCAGCCGCCATGGCAGCTTCATTTGCATCAACATCAGCCTGGATTGCAGCGTCAGCAGCAGCACGAGTAGCAGCTTCAGCGTCGATGTTGCCTTGGAGTGTTGTGTCAGCAGCTTGCCAAGCAAGAGTGTCAGCAGAAGCGCTGTTCTGTAGTTCGACATAGTTGTTCCCAACTGTTGTGGCCAAG
>Ga0099849_1000038_pt1 | contig 45720 bp, 50 predicted proteins | sample CB_VirMetaG_4_FD_78177 | JGI IMG/M metagenome (GOLD analysis project Ga0099849, IMG submission 78177) | Freshwater to marine saline gradient viral communities from Chesapeake Bay - CB_1508_1M Viral MetaG | ecosystem: Environmental > Aquatic > Marine > Coastal | place: USA: Chesapeake Bay... | reverse complement strand
CCGATGAGCAGGTTGTGCAGTTTGTTGGACAACTAGATCAAGCTGCACAAGAAACAGCGATTGGACAGTTCGTTGATCCGCGTCAGACCACAGAAGCAGAAGTCCGTTCAGCATTTGAAGCTGCAGGGTTTACACCCACCGATGAAGAGGTTGCGCAGTTTGTTGGACAACTAGATCAAGCTGCACAAGAAACAGCGATTGGACAGTTCGTTGATCCGCGTCAAGTCACAGACGAAGAAGCACGGCAATTCTTTGCCGATTTAGGCTATACACCAACTGACGAACAAGTTGCAGAATTTGTTGCGCAAGTGTCTGAAACAGAACAAGCCGCAGCTATTGCATCTTATGTAGATCCACGACAGGTAACCCTTGCAGAAGTGCAGGCAATTGCCGCCGAAGAAGGGCTTACGCTTACCGATGCCTTAGCCGCTACGTATGTAAGTCAAGGCGTAGCCGCAAACTACCAAACCGAAAAACTATCGGCAGCGCGTGCAGAATATGATCCATTAGCGACCACCCTAGAAGAAGCTACAGAGTTCTTTGCAAATACAGGATACACTGCAACACCAGAAGAAATTGCGCAGTTCGTTGCGTCTAAAACAGAAGAAACACAAACCAGTGCTATTGGTGCATACGTAGACCCAAGACAAGTTACTGCAGTAGAGGCAGAAGAATTTTTAAGTGCTATTGGGTATCAACCCTCACAATCAGACATTGAACAATTTACAGGGCAGCTAAACGACGAAAACTACCAAGTCGCGCAAAAAGCAGCAATTAATGAATATGTAGACCCACGATTCTTTAGCGCAAGTGAAGCTCGCGCAGCCTATGAAGAGTTAGGTCTTGTAGATGTAACACAGGAGGATGTGGATAGGTTTGTTGGGCAGTTCGATCCTGAATCCGAAGACTATGATCCTGCAGGCTTTGAAGCATTCCAACGCGCTAAATTAGAAAGTTATCTACCGACCGCTACGTATAACCTAATGTCTAAAACCATAGGGTCACCCTCGGTTGCGGACGATCCAAATACACCTGAAGATGAATCCAAAGAAGCTACGGGTATATACAAAGCAATTGAAGAAGGCTCCGCAAAAGACGTTGCACTCCAAGAAGCAATTGATGCGCTATCTACTAATCTTGGCCTTACAGAAGCCGAAGTATTAAAACAGTTAGGGACTACCAAAGAAGATTTAGAAAAATCTATTGGTGATGTAGAAACGTCTCTTGGTGAGGATATTAGCGACCTTGCAGACATTATAGGCACGCCTGCAGTTGAAGATGATCCTGACACGTTAGATGTGGATGAAGCCCAAGATCCTACAGGTATATTTGCAGATATTGCTGACCTTGTAGCAAGCGGATCTACACGAGATGAAGCAATACAAGCAGTTGCTGATAATTTAGGTACTACAAAGACTGACCTAGAAACAGCGATTGCAAATATAGATGTTACCGAACAAATAACTAATGTTATCGGTACAGAGCTTGGCACACCCGCTACTGATGATGCTGAAGCTACAGGCATATTTGCAGATATTGCTGATCTTGTAGCAAGCGGGTCTACACGAGATGAAGCAATACAAACAATTGCTGATAACTTAGGCACTACAAAGTCTGACCTAGAAACAGCAATCAGCACTGTAGAAACGTCCCTTGGTGAAGGCATTACCGACCTTGCGGATATATTAGGGACACCCGCTACTGATGATGCTGAAGCTACGGGTATATTTGCAGATATTGCTGACCTTGTAGCAAGCGGATCTACACGAGATGAAGCAATACAAGCAGTTGCTGATAATTTAGGTACTACAAAGTCTGACCTAGAAACAGCGATCAGCACTGTAGAAACGTCCCTTGGTGAAGGCATTACCAATCTTGCAGGTGTTATAGGCACACCCGCTACTGATGATGCTGAAGCTACAGGCATATTTGCAGATATTGCTGATCTTGTAGCAAGCGGGTCTACACGAGATGAAGCAATACAAACAATTGCTGATAATTTAGGTACTACAAAAACTGACCTAGAAACAGCGATTGGTGCCGTAGAAACCTCCCTTGGCGAAAACATTAGCGATCTTGCGGATATATTAGGGACACCCGAGGTACTTGATGACCCCAACACACTAGATGTAGACGAGAGCCAAGACCCAACAGGTTTGTTTGCTACAATAAAACAATATGAAAATGCGGGTGTAGAGCGTGACGAAGCACTTGATCTTGCTATTGGTAACGTATCTACCGCGTTAGGAACTACAGAGACAAACCTGTTAAATACTATTGGCACTACAAAAGACGATCTTCTCGCTATTATTGGTGGTCCTGCTACCGATGACACTGCAGCCACAGGTATATACGCCAGTATAGATGAAGGTTTGGGCGCACTATCAAATGATATTGCAAATATTATCGGCAAGCCTGCAAAGAATGTCACGCAGGTAGATATTGATTTCGTAGCAGACACCATCGCGCAAGATCAGGTTTTGAGCGAGTTGCAAATACAGCAATACGATGTCACCGGAGATGGTATCGTAAATAACGCTGATCTTAATTTGCTACAACAAGCCTTTGCAGGACAAGATGTGCAGCTTGCAGATACTTCTATGTTTACGCCTGCTACGGGGTTATACGGTACGATTGATACCCAGCAACAAACCATACAAGACCTGCAAAGCCAAATAGACGCTCAGACAGCGCTGAATACTGAGTTAAACACTAATCTAAACACACAGCTAAACACCTTAATAAATACGCAGCAAGCACAACAAGAGGCGGCAAGAAGACAGCAGCAGCAACAGGGGCTTATGCAATTAGCAGCCGCAGCGCGTGGAGTAAAAGTCACGCCGCCTGACCCATTCCAACTTAAATACATGTATGACATTGGTGGTGAGAGTATATTTGCTACTCCTACTCAGGAAAGTTTATTTGTTTCTCCATATGATACAAGAAGACAAGCCACTGGTTTTTTATCGGGTGGTATGGTAGAAGATGAAACAGACGCATTATTGCGTATACTAGGAGGGTAGTATGAGTTGGCTTTCTGATCTTACAGGGATCGACCTAGACTTTAATTCGGATGACCCGATTACCAAAGATAATTTTGCAGGGCTTACAAGCGGTAATCCCTTTGGGCCTATTCTATTCTCCGCAGGTTTGAACGCATTAGGAATTGGGCAAGGGGAGCGCCCCAAAGTGGGCTACCAAGGAGATATACCAAGATATACTGCGACTAGACAGCGTGTACCTGATACGTTTGACCCAAACAGACGATCCGGAAGTGGAGGACAGCGTTACTTTACAGACATGCAATACGTTACACCTAACGCCCCAACTCCTATGAGCGCAGAAGGGTTAGCCGCTATAAACAAAGCAAACCCTGCAAGGGAAGAAAGACAACCTATAACTACAATGGCGGCAGGGGGTATAGCCGAACTTAAAAAGGGTCGGTATTTGGATGGCGATACTGATGGGATGGCTGATAAAGTCCGTGCAAACATAGATGGTATGCAAGAAGCACGTTTAAGTGACGGTGAATACGTAATCCCTGCTGATGTAGTTAGTCATTTAGGTAACGGAAGTTCAGAGGCAGGGGCTAAAGTATTAGACAATATGCTATCTCGTGTACGTAAGGCCCGTACAGGCAATGAAAAACAGGGTAAAGAAATTGACCCTAGAAAAATGCTACCCGCGTGAGGTGATACATGGCAACGGAATCAACTGTAAAAGCACCTTTGGACCCTCTAGTAGGGCAAGAAACAGGTAGAGAAGGCGTTTTATCTGAATACGCAGGTCCGTATGTAACGGAGATGCTCGGCAGAGGTAGGGCGCTTGCTGAACAGCCCTACGAAGCCTACATGGGTCCACTTACGGCTGGAGAATCCGATCTACAATCTACGGCGTTTCAAGGATTAGCGAATCTCACAATACCTACTGACGCGATGGGAGCATATACACCTCAAACTTTTACCGCTGAAAACGCTCAAACGTACATGAATCCGTACCTCCAAGCAGCATTGCAACCTCAAATTGATGAGGCGCGGCGGCAGGCAATGATTCAATTGCTGCAGGATCAAGGACGGCTTACACAAGCGGGGGCTTATGGTGGAGCGCGTTCCGCATTGGTCGGGGCAGAGTCTAGCCGCAACTTACTGCAAAACTTGGCTGGTATAACAGGTGAGGGGTACAGAGACGCATACAATACGGCGATGGGGCAGTTTAATACAGAGCAAGATAGGGCTATGAAAGCACAGGACGCTGCTAACCTTTACGGACTTGCGGCTATTACAAAACAAGCAGACCTCGGCGCAACGCAAAGAGATATTGAACAGCAGGGCATAACCGCTGATAGAATGCAGTTCGAGGAAGAAAGAGACTTCCCGTATAAACAAGTTCAGTACATGCAGTCACTACTGCAAGGGCTACCAATAGCTGCGCAGTCTTATAGCTATGTAGAACCTTCTATGTTGTCTAACGTTTTAGGTGGCGCAGGAGGGATTATGAATTTGTTTGGTGAAGCGTTTGGCATGGGCAAGGAATAAGTGTTATGATCGGTAACCAGAGAATGGACGAAGAGGTCCAACGTAAAGTGGACGCATATCGTGCTAACCCACAACAGCTTATGCAACGTTACCAACAAAACCAAGAGTTGATAGACCTTCTTGCCCTGCAAAAGTTGAAGTCTGAGAAGGATGCTGCTGCACGTGATATGCAGTTAAAGATGCAACAACAGCCCAGCACCATAAAACAGCAGCGCGAACAAGAAATGTTTCAGCGTACTAAAGATGATATGGTCAAGCAAACGCAGGGTATTTTAGGTAAACGTCAAAGTGATCAAGCAAAAAACCTGCAGCAATTAGCCAGAACTCCTAGACCACAAGGGGGTATAGCTGGTTTGATGGGTATGCCGGGTATGCCTAAAGGTGCTATGCCTAAGAAGTTAGCTGGTGGGGGCATTGTTGCATTCCAACCGGGCGGTAGTGTCGATAGTTCACCGTTTGGGCGCGGTATTGGAACAATAGCAGACTTTCTCACTTCCCCTGTAGACGATCCTAATAACCCACAAAACCAACTAAGAGCGGCGGTTCGTAACGCATATGGGCCTTATGCTAATTACGGAGAAGGGTTTTTTAAAACACAGTCTAGCACTAGACGCGCTCAAGCACAGCAAATCATAAAAAAATTAAATTCGGGTGAACTTACTGCTAGACAATTAAAGGCTTTGGTAGATGATTTTCCTAAGTTTGAAGCAACTGCGGGAGAGCGTGCTCCCTTTAACTTTTCTGCTTTAGGGGCAAACATTGACGTGCCTGACTCTACAAACCCTGTAAATAAACTGGGAGATTTTGATTTTTCAAATCAACTAGCGAAAACCGCAGAACAGGGTCAGGAAACGATGTTGCCCACCACTGTTGGCGAGCAAGGCTCGGGCATAGCTTCTTTATCGCCGCCAAAGGCACCTGCGCAATTAGCACCCCCTGCCGCAGTGGAAGCAGACGCTCCACGAGAAAAACCTACAATTGCACAAAATACACTAGATAGCACGTTAGACGAGTTTAAGCGGGGCCAAATAAAAGATCCGATGGGTGTAGGCGACATTGACATGCAGTCTAGTTTCCGAGACACTGCGAGTCTCGTAGACGAAATAACTGGTCGTTCTGAAAAAGCAGACGCTATAGAGCGGATGATTGACGAAATGAAAGCGCTAGAAGAACGCGACTATAACCCACAACAGGAAAAATTTAATCGGATTACGGCGGCTCTCATAGGCGCTGCGGGTACATCTAGCCTTGGCTATACGGGGGCAGGGATTGCCGCAGGTGCAATGAATGAACGTATGCGCCAGAAGAAAGACAGACGCCTCAGACTTAATGAGCGTAATGCGATTGAACTTTCAGGTATGCAGATAGACAGTGATTTAGGGAAGGCTTCTGTAGACGCTGCTGCAAAAGTATACGCTGAGAAAATGGCTAACCTTAGAACCAGTCAGAATATTGCAGCAAACAGAGATTTAGCCGTTTTGAGGGCTGACCTAGATGCTAAAAAGTTTGCATACGAGCAGCAAAGCGATGCTGAACAAAAAGATCTTGAACGAGCCAAAATAGCAGTAATGAAAAGAACAAACGAGATTGAGCTAGAGAAAGCGCAAATAGCGGACATAACAGAGAACAAACGACTAGACGCTGCAGCAGCTAAAGATTTAGCAAAAAGAGAAGCCGAACTAGACTCAGAAGCAAGAACACTAGCTGGTAAAGTCATGGCAAGCTACGACGCCACATATCTCGCAGAATTAAAAGTGCTTACAGATACAAAACAGGGGGAGATAGATGCGCTTAGAGAGCGACTGTCAATGGCAACAGACGACAAAAAGCCAGCCATTGAAACAAGAATTGTACAGCTACAGAATGATCTAACTGGGGATGAGATACGAAAGGCCGCAAGATACCAGACAGATTTGTATTTTGAGGCTTCAGGCATGTTAAATCTATATCAAGACGCGATAGCGTTACTGGGCAGTTCTTTAAGTGGTAGCGGAGTAAGCGGGCAACAAGGTATAGCAGGTGGAAATACGCCCTACGTGAGACGATAAGGTAATTCGCCATGAAAATGTTTACCGTTGATTTCCCTGACGGAAGCGAGGTTAAAGTAGAGGCACCGGAGGACGCGTCAGATGCCTTCATCATACGTCTTGCTGAACGAAAGAAGCGGTTTGAACGTGAAAGCGCCCGCGAAACCAAACCGCTATTCACCCGGTTCGACCTACCAGAATCAGAGCCTGACGATGGCACTCTCCTAGGAAGATTAGCACGTGGCACGCAGGCTGGGTTCGTCGGTACCTTTGAGACTGCCGCGTTAGGTGCAGGGACTTTACTTGGAGAAGACGCAGAAACAGCAGCACGTGATAAGATCATGGGCATCGCCTCAGTGCTCAAGCCAAGTGACGCAGGAGCAGATGCGCTGTCATACAAAATTGGGCAGGCATTTGGGTCTATTGGTGGGTTTGCCGCTGGAATAGCGGGTGTTGCCGCTGCCGCTCCTGTAGTTGGTGTTGGTGCAGGTTTAGCAGGTACAGCAGCGGGCCTTGGTCTTGGTGTTAATGTGGCTAAAGGCGAGGCTAGTGAAAGAGCGCGAGCAGCGGGGGCCACCCCAGAAGAACGTCAACGTGCTGTAAATGACCCGCGTATTTTACTTGCAGGTGCGGCAGAGGCATTGCCAATTAGTCGGATTGTACCAGTAGCTAAATTGCCGTTTGTAGGTAAACTTATAAATGATCTTGGGCCACAAGAAGTTACTGGTATCGGACAAAAGATACAACGTGCGGCTATAACAGGTGGCGCAGAAGGTGCCCAAGAAGCTGCGTCTGAAGTCGTGCAAAACCTTGTAGAACGTGGGTACAACCCAGATCGTGCTGTGTTTGATAGTGGTACCGCAGAAGCTGGCGCGTTAGGTGGTACAGCGGGTGCAGCCTTACAGTTCCTTGTGGATTCGTTTGCTAATACCCGCAGGGCTGGACCCACATCCACAGGCGAATCTCCTGCAGAGCAGCAAATAAGAGCTTTGTTAGCAGAAGAGCTACCTAATACCGATGGCGCATTAACTGCAGAGTTAGCCAACCAAGTAAAAGCTGTAGAAGGCGTAGATGGTATTGCTCCTGAACGGGTCTTTGAGATTATAGAGGAAGAAGCCGCAAAAATACCCGAAAGACAAGGACCGCCTGAATCGGCCCCATCAGGAGAGATGTCTAATCTAAGACGCACAGCGGTGCAGGCAATGCAGCGGCAAGCTGACCGTGGACCTGAGTTTGTAAGTTCGAGAGAACGGGTAACCGACTTGAGTGATTTAGGGATAGGGTCACTAACCGCAAACCAAGAACTTATAGATACTCGCAAAGAAGTACGTGAAGAGCTTGAAAGAACGGGCGATGTAACGTTTGACAGGGAGAAACTTGCTGCCCGTAACATACCAATAAATAAATTTGAACAGATAGTAGAAGAAGAACGTGCTAAAACACCGGAGAGGCAGGGGCCAGACCAACGGGTAGCAGAGTCTTACAAGGGTCAACGTGAAGACCAAGACGATCTTATGGCTGCAGTGGGCAGAGAAAAAGCTGGCCCTGCAGATTTTGAACCAAATGACCGTATATATGACCCTAACAAACTATTGCCGGACCTTAGAAAAACACCTAAGCAGCTTGAATTTGATTTACAAGGAGGGCAAAGTGGACCTGACAGATTTAGAAAACTTTCATCTCCCCCCACACCTGACGACACAGGACGTAGAGAGAGCGATGCTCGTAATCAGCAAAGCATGGGAGCAAGACAGGCAAAAGATACAGGTGCCAAAAAGCCTGAAACATCTGAGACGGATGGACTGGGAGATGTCAGGCGTGATGCTGTCGATACTACTACTGCAAAAGGAACACAGCCTAGTGCATTAGATAAAGCAACGGCAGTACGTGTTCAACAATGGTGGAATGATACACAGGAAGGTGGGGGGCTTCGCATTCTATCAGACCTTTCGGAGTCAAGAGAAGAAAAACTAGCGCAACAATATGCCGACCGTGCTAGAGCAGCCTATGACCAAAAATATGGCATTCGTCCCAATGAAGTTGGACTGCCACACCGCCGTACTCCTAGTGCAAGGTGGGGGGGTCAGGATTTTGTAGAGGCAAAGAAGGAAGCTGAAGCACTGGGCGACAGTGAAATGTTGCAAGCCATAAACGAAATTGAGCGCACAAACATAGAGCTTGGAGCTACTAGAGATATAAATTCGCGTGCAAGAGAAGATAGCGCCCGTGAGTTAAAAGAGTTGTTCCCAGAGTATGCAGCAGCTATTGATGCAGATTTAAGAGGTTTTGTTGAAGGCGCACTAAACCAAAAAATAGACCGCATTGAACCTAAATTTACGCCAGAATCAAAACAAGATCGTCCAGTACGGCAAGTAATACCCGGCACAAGATATAAGGTTGATCCTAAAACGCTAAAGCGGACAGGAAAAGTCACTTTTGTGGATGATCCGTCCTTGGCACCAAAAAAGTCATCCGCAACTCAAGAGAGTCAAGACGTAAGTTCTGCCGATAAAATAGCAGAACAATTCAACCGCAAAGCCACTCCTGCACAACGGCGTAATGCTAAGGAAATACCTGTAACGTCTAACCCATTCTCTGAAGAAGTTAACGCTAGGTTATTTAAAAAAGTATCCGGGGCAAAAGATGCGGTAAACGAATACCTAACAAAATACCCTAATCCTGCAGACGGCATACGCGAGGCGTATTACACAGTTATAAATGAAAGTGGGGCTGCAGGCAGCAAACGCGCAAGACGTCCAGACACAGAGCAATATGGTAGAGACGAAGACCCTACGTCTGCGCGTCAACGAGAGGAGCTAGAGCGGGGTAGTTCTTTTGATAACGCCAAGAAAACTGTTGAGTTTATGGAAAGTATGCCCATGTCTCGCAGGGACCGTACCATACTTAACGAAATAAAAAACGCTGCACAAAAAGATCCTAAAGCCGATTTTAGTCCCGATCTTATAGATGACGTGAAGAACGGGGGAACGTTATACGCAGCGGTAAACAAATTAAAAATTAAAAATGAACCCTTAGAAGCAGCCATAGATGCTGGCGATATAGATACTGCGTTAGACATACTATCTAAAACTAAAGGTTTTCCTAAGTTAAAAGCGTATGCGATTAGATTTAAGCAGTTGCTCAAAGGGTCTGGAATAAAGCTAACGACCAAGAAAAACCTTAAAGACGGATACGGCGATTTGGCTGACGGAATCTATGATCCTGAAACAAAAACCATCACGTTAGATAAGGATAAAGGCAGAGATGCTCACGCGCTCATGCACGAAATAGCTCATGCCTTGACCCTGCGAAAAATAGAACAAGGTGTACCTGTAGCCATTCAACGTTTGTTTAAAGAGGTACAGAAAGAGTTTGATGGAGAATATGGCTCAACGGATATAAAAGAGTTCTTTTCTGAAGCTATGTCTAACCCAGAGTTTCGGTCAAGCCTATCCGCAATGATGAATAATAAAAATATTAGCTACCTGCAGATGGCAGAAAATTTTATTGCTACAAGAATTTTAGGAGAAAAACGCAACTTAGAATCCTTAGATGATTTTGATGCTATGACTATGGCGATACTTAACCCTACGCCACCGCAAAGGCTGACAGGTAAGATTGCTCTTGGCACACGCGATAACGTCAAAAAGGTAGCAAAAGACATAGGCGATGTGCAACGCAAACTGGTTAAAGATTTTGATAAACAAGAATTTGTGGATACAGCTAGAGATTTCTTAGACAGCGCAAAAACCTTACCGCGTAGAATATATTTAAAGCTGGTGGCTAACCAAGGACTAGCAGATATAGCACAAGTGTCTGGGTTTAACAGGTTAGGGTTTGATTTAGATAACGCAATCCTCCGTCAACGCGGGTCAATAACCACTGCTACGGAAGCCACAAGGAAGGTAGTCGAAGAGGTTCAAGGTATCTTCAAGCGCATGGGTAATGCGAAAGTAGCCAAACTAGACGAACTTATTTACAGTCAAGATTTCGGTGCAACCATTTACCAAGTAGATGCGTTTTTGCCGCAGGCAGAAGCTATAAAAGCCTACAAAGACAAGCAAAGTGACGACCCAAATAAGACTAAATTAGACATTTGGAACGAACAACAGAAGTTTATACGCGATAACGGGCTTCGTGGAGACGGGCAATTAGCTTATAAGAAGATGCGTGATCACTACAAAGAACAGTTTGAACGGGCAAGAAAGATTGTTCTGAAAGAGATTGACGAGCTTGGCAAAGAGGCAGGCGATCCTGAACTGGTCAAGAAGGTCAAGAAGGACATTTATGCGAAGCTGTTTGATGCTGGTACGTTAGAGGTTTACTTCCCTCTTGTTCGAGAAGGCAACTACAAGTTGAGCTACGGTGTTAAGAACGCCCCCAACGCACGTGCCGAGTATGTAGTTGAGATGTTCACTACAAAAGCTGAACGAGATCGAGCCTTCAGGGAAATAAAAGCTGATCCTAGATTTGAAAATGTCGAAAAATCTCAAGGCGAGGCAACTATTGAAGATTATCAAAAAGCACCTCCCACCTCGTTTGTGTTTGAAGTTGTGAACTCTCTATCTAAGGCGAAGGTAGATAATAAGGCTATAGAAGAAGTGATGCGGTTGTTTGTAGCGACCTTACCTGAAACGTCTTTTGCCAAATCCCTGCAAAAACGTAAAGGAACACCCGGCTACAAAGAAGACAGCATGTATGCTCTCAGGACAAAAGGTTACGACCTAGCGGTCCAAGCTCAGAAACTAAAATCCGCTTCTGAAATACGTTTGATAGAACAGCAGATTGAAAACACGAAACAGCCCGCAGACGTTCCTGATACGGTGTTTGAGGATATGAAGGCTGAGTTGTTAGGTAGAGCCAGATTTGCACGGCAGGGCGCTAAAAACAAATCTATCGAAGACGTGGGTCGCAGGTTAAACCAATTTGCGTTTATATATACTATTGGGTTTAACGCATCCTCTGCGCTAGTTAACGGGACGCAGATACCTCTGTTTGTTATGCCTTATCTGGGGGCCAAGTATGGTTATGCCCAGACAACAAAGGCGATTAAAGAAGCAGGCAGTATAACTATTAATGTTAAAAACTCTTTGCGTGACTTCTATGACATGGATCTCGACGGTAATATATCTTTGAAAGCTGATCCTAAGATGTCAGATGCAATGCGTCAAAAACTATTGGATCTCATGCCGCTTGTAAAAGTAGCAGCCGAGAGAGGGCAGCTTGTTAGCCAAAGTTATCTCGCAGAAAGTATGGGTCTGGACGAAGCAGCTAGGGCTATGCGCAAAGACACTTTGGGGGGACTTGCTGGCAGTATTATGGATAAAATATCTGGCATATCTGCGTACATGTTTAACCACGTGGAAAAGTTCAACCGTCAGAACACTATGATTGCAGCGTACAACCTACATATAGATAAACTTACACAGGGCAAAGGTAATCCAACAGCAGAGCAGCAAATGGAAGCCGCCGAGGAAGCTATCTATATGACGCAAGAGGCCAATGGCGGTGCGTACCTAGAGACAGGACCAAGTATAGCACGAGAGAACATCGGGCGCGTAGCCATGATGTACAAGAGCTACGGACTGCAGATGTACTACAGTATGTTTAAACAGGCAAAACGCATGGTCGATAAAGAGTTGCCCCCAGAACAGCGTAAAGAAGCGTTTAAGATTCTTCTTGGTCTACACGGTTCGGCGATATTCTTTGCGGGTCTGCAAGGTATACCCTTGTACGGTGCAGTACGTCTTGTAGCTAACATGTTCTTCCTTGACGATGAAGAGGAAGATTTTGATACGCTTGTGCGGAAGCAAGTCGGAGAAGGCTGGTATAAAGGTCCGTTGGTCGCAATGACAGGGCTAGATACTGCGTCACGTACCGCGTTGACGGGTCTTCTTATACAAGAGAACAAATATAACCCCGATCCATCGCTTGAAGAAACGATAGGGTTCTACATCGGTGGTCCTGCACTATCCACCGCGAACCGGATTAAAAGAGGCATAGAAGATCTTGGGGACGGGCAGATTGAACGAGGTATTGAAAACCTAATGCCTACAGCGGTGGCTAACGCAATGAAGAGCCTCGGTCGCTACAGCAGAGAGGGCGGTGCGTTTAGTCGAAGAGGTGACCCAATATACGATGATATGACAACTGGTGAGCTTATGGGTGTTCTGTTTGGCATACAACCCGCAGGTTACACACAAGCATCAGACCAGAATCGTATCTTGAAGGGTATAGACAAGGCAGTCACCACCAAACGATCCGCGCTATCTAAGAAATACTACATCGCCCTGCGTCAGAATGATGCAGAGGAAGTTGATAACGTGCTTAGAGAAATGCAAAAATTCAATCAACGCCATCCTGAGGCATCTATAACTCCAAAGAGTTTGAAGCGTTCTTTGAACCAACATATGCAAACCAGTGTTGACATGTACCAAGGTGTGGCACTCAGTCCTACGTACAGAAACGCTCTGCTAGAACTCGCTAGTGGATGGCAAGACCTAACTGATTAAAAAAGACCCTGCCGAAGCAGGGTCAGATCAGGGAGGAGAACAACTGGTTGTATGGACCAAGCTGTTAACCACTATATATCACAGGTGTCGCCAAGTGCGAACCCCCCACATACCATTTTCTATGCGAATTTGAATGGAAATTTGGTATTGTTTCAAACTTGCAACACGTTTTAGTTGTTTTTTAGCTTTCTCTGTATTTATGCAGGGTATAAACACCGAGGCACCGACTACAAACTTGTCCCACTTTATGATAATTTTTACTCCATCAGGGTCTAAATCATCAAGTCTCAGGGGTTTCACCTAATTCCTCCATCTTAACGATAACGCAATATTGAGAAGGTAAGTTTAGGCTAGTGCCTTTTGTTAACCGAACACTTTTCAATGTAGCGCCCATGTCTTCTTTTAGGCTTTTTATTGTGGAGCCGTAGTTTATATACTGATCCACTAGATATTTTTTGAGGTCTTTTGTAGGTATGGCAAGTATCTTTGTGTCGATTTCAAACCGCCCTGCCAGTTTGTTTCTGGGCATACTCTCAGGTACTACTAGACTTGCTATTTCATCTCTACTATCATCAGTGCTTTTGATTTTAAGGATGTTGCCCCAATTATCTCTGGCAAAATCTGCAAGTATAGACTTAGTGTCTACGCCTGTATCGCTGATCGCTCCTTTGGCCCGTATTAATTCATTGACGACCCACACGAACAAACGCTTCACGTCATAATCTATTATGCCCATAGCTTTACCAAGTGTTGCAGCCACAAGCACGTTTGTGCACCCTGCGGAATAGAAACGATTAACTGCCGACAAATCTGCAGCCTTATCTAATCGTTCTTTTATGTTGGCGTACAACTGAACCACTTTTGCGCGGTTCTGTATAACATATTGTATATACGGCACAGCAAAATGTCCGTAATTAGATTGTATGTCTTTATAAAGCGCGTCAGTTTTATCTTTATCAATGATAGCTTTTAGGTTGGGGTCAACGGTGAACTCCAGTATACGCTGCATCTCTGCTTCTGGGTCAGCCTTCAACTTCTGAAGTAATTCATGGAGACTTATGTTACCAGACGAACACCCCTGCAACCGCCACGGCTTCCCTCGATAACGTTCCACGTTGGCGCTACCCTGTAACCTGTTACGTTGTTTGCCTTCTGCTATCTGATACGCATAATCAGACGCATCAAATGGCCTCATGTTTGACATTTCGTCAGAGTTTAGCGGCAGGTTCTTGTATATCTCTCCCCGAGCCATACGTGAATTTGGCGTATCTCTCTGGCCTAAAGTTAGGAAATGCGGGTCGCCCCACATCGCAGAGTTACAGTACATAGCAGTGGTTTTCCCTACCCCTGACCCGCCATACAAGTGCGTTGCGAAACTAAACAGCCCGCTCAGTGGCATCAGAGGTGACGCTAGACCCATGCAGATAACAAACTGGTGCAACTCAAGACCCTCTACATTGAAGAATCCAAGTATCTCTTACTGCCGCTCCGCGCTCCCTTTTGCTGTAAGTGCTTCCACGAACCCTGCGGTTTTAGACGAAGGCGGGTTATACTCTATAGTGTGCGCCTTGATAAGTTTATCCCCAAGGACAAACTCTTCCATAGTGTTATCGTCAACCCATCCGAACTGTTGGTGAGCCTCGCTCGCTGCGCCTGTCTGCTGCAATTCATTCACCCATGTTTGTACGTATTTCATAAGCCTAGCCAAATCATCGCCATAAGAAGTTATACCCTTCATAGCCATATGCTTGCGGAACTCTTCCCGCGAAGTAATAGCCATAAGAGGGACTGTGAACTCTCGCACCCCGTCCTTTGGTAAGTGCAGAGCAAATGCAACCACCTCTCCCTGTTCAACATCATGCAGTCTACGCGTTACATAAAAGTCGTTGAGGTATATTAAATCTTCCTTTGGGTTACCCTCTTCATCCTTGGTACGCATGTATACACCCCCATGCTTGCCGCGCATGTACGGTGCAGGGTATTCGGGTATCTCGGGAGTAGGTTCCGCTTCTTCCACAATAGTGGTCAGTTGTGCAGGAGTTGTTATGAGCATCGCATTGGGACAGCCCGCGCAGCCATCAGGGTTATGGCCCGCAAATGTGGTGCAGTATTGTGGCCCACCTGTATCCATCATCTTGCGGATTGTCTCGTTGTAGTCGTAATCGGGGTGACTGGCAGACATCAATTTTGCAGCCTTGTCCCCGTCCGTACACACCTTTGCAATAGATAAACCTGCTCTCCACATGTCATAGGAGATACTCTCTTGGTTCTGTATTATGTACTCTATCTGTGCGCAGCCTTGCCCTTTGGCTGTTTTCTCTAGCAGACGCTTAAAGCTGCCAGAGGATTGTTTGTTTAATGTGTCTCTGTACGCACTGGGAGTAAACTTAGACGGAACTGGTATCACACCGCCGCCCACACGTTCTTCAAAGTCTAAGAAATCTATGGGGTCAGCGTAGTAATCGTTGATAAGCCCGACAGGTTTAGGTGGATCACTCTTGTAATTGTGAGTGTTTGGTACACGAAATATACTAGCAGAATCAGATGTGCGTGAAGGATCCGCCCAGAATGATTGATCAGCACATAGCTGCTTTAGCCGCTCCGCAACTGGGAACCAAGTCTTCTCGTCCACTGCTGAACTCAAAGGCCAGTATACATGTAACCCGTTACCGGAGTTTATGATTGTTGGTCTAGGCAGCTTGTTAGTCTTACAAAACCTACGCAGCGCCTCAATCGCGTCTGCTTGCGTAGGGAACTCTTTGCTCGGACCACAATCAAGATCGACAAAGAAAGACTTCATCTGCACGACATTAATTTGTTTGCGACCCAACAGGGGTTCTTTGTACGTGCCAAGGGCGAAGAATACATTGTACCCTTCTGCGTCTAACTCATTTGCTCTTTCTAATAAACGCTCGACTGACGGATAAAATTCCTGTTTGATGTCTTTTTTGCTTTTATTGCACCACAGGCAATAGTGACCGTCTTCCCCTAGCACAGAACGTAAAAATATTTCAGTGCTCACTGTGTTCTCTTCCCGTAAAAGTTTGCGCGGCCCCGAAAGACCGCGCTGTTTAATTAGTCATCCCACTCGTCTAGGATGCTATCTAGCGTAGCACTTTGGGACGCACCCGCTGCCGCTGCTTTTTTCTCGACCTTGACTGGTTCTGGTTCGGCAGGGGAACCGTTGTCTTCGTCAAAACCTGTTAGGTCTACTTCTGGCTCTTTCTTCTGTGGCATGTCTACTACGTTGTTTCCAAACACGCTCTCAGAAGATTTAGTGTAGCCATCGTCCACTGTATCAAACAAGCTACGCATAGTGCGTTCTGCCAACTGAAGGACTTGGACCTGTTTTATACGCAGAGAAACGCTTGGCTCGTTCTGCATGTATTTATACGGATAAAAGGTTACAGCAATGTTGATCTTGCTGCCCGTAGTCAACTGAAAGTCATCATCCATAGGATTGTTCTTGGAATCAAACTGTAGAGGCTTACGGGTCTTTTCACCGTTGTATTGGCCTTTGAGTATGCACTTGACGGTGCGGGTGCCATCGTCGTGCTTAGTCATAGGGTTAGCAGGTTTATCAGGCCAATCTGGTTTTTTGTTAGCCTGATAGGATTTTACCATAGCAATGTATAGATGCTTGGCGGTTTCGCTATCCATCTTCAGTTCGATGGAATACTCAGCGTTTGGTGCCATCGGATCGCACGGCATACTCTGGTTTGCCTTTTGATCGAAAGCATAAGTACGGTCCAGCTTGGGCCATAGGGCTTCCACATTCTTTATAACGTATGGTGCAGCCATTTGTCGTTCTCCTATATATCTTCGTCGAGACTTAGATCCATCTCGTACTGGGTGTTATCGTGCGACGTATACCGCACGGGGTGAGCGTCTGTGAAATCACCATCGACCACAGACCTTATGGGGCCAGTCTTGCTTAGTAATGCGTTAGACACGGCGTCCTTATCAAAACGATAGACGTTGTTGATTTTTAGAAAAGTGTTGTCAGGGATGTGGCCCTGACGTATCCAGCCGCGAACGGTAGATACTGATACGGCTAAGTGTTTAGCCAGATCTTCTATAGCTACGAAGGGTGAAGCCATTATTTTTTCCTTACTGATATAACATACTCGGTGTCTATATTTAGACCCTCGGGTTTTAACTCAGGATTTTCTTCCAAGAATTGCTTTATATTCGTCTGGTTTATACGCTTATCGAACAACTCTGGCACTTTATGTTCTATGACAAACTTGTGCATGGCTTCCCAATCGCTAGTCCAATATTTGGTGCGTTGAGAACGAAAGAATAACCCTTCGTCGGTTCTAACGCTCTCAACCTTGTTGCGTTCACAATAGCTAAGAAGCGCTCGTTTCAAGATGTCAAGCTGCCTAGCTAACTCGTCATCCTGTTTAGTGTACTCTGCCTTTAATTGTGCACGTTTGTTGCGTATGGCTAAATACGCTTTCGTCATCTTATCGGCAGGGGCGTCTGAATAGTCGCTCATTTTATCTCCTCCTAGTACAAAGTATTATTTAGTTATATATACTGCCTTAGTCAAGCAGTTCTTTGTACAAGTCGATCATTTTTGTGTGCACGTCTATGCGTTTATCAAGCAAAGAGTACACGCGCTTCTCTACACCCGACCCCTGCAATTGTACGACTGTACACGGATGCTTCTGTCCTGATCTATGAACCCTAGCATTCGCTTGCGAGTACGTTTCCAGTGAAGAAGTCGGACCCCACCATACCACAGTATTCGCCGCAGTTAAAGTCACACCATGTGCTGCTGATTGAGGCTGTATCACCAATATCTTGGGGTCAGTATCAGTTTGAAACCTTTTAAATATGTCGGTTCTAGCATGTGCTGGGACGTCTCCGCGAATCACTTCTGCTGTTAAGTTGTCAGACCGTAGCTTGGATACTAGCACGTCGATAGTGTGCTTGAATGGCACGAATACCAAGACCTTCTGGCTACTCTCGTCTATGACTTCTTTCAGCACTTGGTAGCGGTTCTTTATGTCAAACTCTAATGCGTCACCGTCATCGGTGTATACTGCGCCTGCACTGATCTGAAGTAACTTGTTCATGGTTGCGGCAGCGTTTATGGCAGACACCTCGTCGCTACCTACCTTCATCACCAGCTTCTTACGGAGTATTTCATAGTATTTTGTTTGTTGTTTGGTCAACTCAACCTTACGTTTGACGTATGTCATGTCTGGCAAATCGAGACATTCCTTCTTGGTAAACCGTATGGCTGGCTGTAACGCGTTAAACACAATCTCATTAGCGTTCTCTTTGGGCACCCAACGAAACTGTGTAATCTGCTGCATAACCGTATCGCGGAACGAACTGTAGAACCTCGGAACTGCATCTGGATTAATCAGCTTCGCAATGCCATACGCATCAAGAGGGGATTGTGCGGCGGGAGTACCCGTCATCATCCACAGCCAAGTGTCGTCGCCTACTATCTTGCGAAGTGTCTTCCAACGCTTAGTCCGTGCATTCTTATAGTGAGTAGCCTCGTCCACAATAACCAGATCGAAGCCACCTTTGAGTACCTCCTCTACCACTATCTCCACACCGTCATAATTTATTATGACAAACTCTGCCCCTTGGTTGACGATGGCTGCACGTTTCTTGGCGCTACCATACGCAACATCCACAGTGCGGTGCGGGGCAAACGTGTGTAAGTCTGCTCTCCACGCACTATCCATAATCGACAGTGGGCATATCACAAGCACCCTGTTTATCTTGCCTTGTTTTATAAGGAAGTCAGCGGCCCAGATCGCACTTGCTGTTTTACCCGTACCTTGCTCGTTGAAGCAGAAGCCTTTCTTATTCATGGTAAAGAATGAAGACGTTTTCTTCTGATGGGCAAACGGAGTGTGTTGCCCTGACCAATTATACTGAGTGTCGATAGGTGACGGAGCTTGGATGTTAAGGTTACGCAGCTTGTGAGCCGCATCAATATCCCATTTCACAAGCACTTCGTTGTTATCTATTTGTTTGCTTTTTGGAATAATAGAGGTGACACGGTTTGGATTGCGCAGCTTGAGTAGCAGCGCCTTACCATCTAAAATCTTCATTTGTTCTCCTACTTTTTCTTTTTATAGTTCCTTGCACGGTTCTTACTGCGGTTTTCTACTGTCACACCGTCTTTGTTAGAACCACCTTTACTCAAGGCTTTTTTGTGGCTGATGTCTTTGCCCTCACGCTTGTCAGCTTTGCCGTTGTTATTTCTATCTACCCCCTCGCGGTCCATCTTACGCCGCGCACGTTGGCGCTCCATACGCGCTTCAAACGGCTTACTGCCAACAGGTTTATTAGTCTGCTTCTTGCGGTCTTTAGGGTTTTTGTACGGCATTACGAGTTCGCTCCGTTGTGTATGCACTCCGCCACAGGACAGTGCCTTTTACATAACCCGTTAGGACGGGCGTTCCACGTGTCTGCTTCTGCTGCGGCTTTCATAGCGTTGAACTTCTTAATCCACTTCTCCCACAAGTCTGCTTTATCATGCACCTCGTAGGTGTGTTTCACTAAGTCATTTACTAGCACAAAAACCAACCCTGCGCGTACTGTTTTTATTTCTGGGAAGTGTGCAAATACGGATAGGGCCATCAACTCTAGCTGTCCCTTGTCCGCGTACCGTGACGAGTTAGATGTTTTGTAGTCAATAACCCACGCGACTTCGCCTATCACATCAATTATAAGCAGATCAGCTATGCCACGGAACCACGCTTCTTTGTCGTAGAACCCACAGGCTTTCAGATCTTCAGTGACGCCCATCTTGCGTTCACAAAACTTTACGCCTCGTTTATCTGCTAGTCTGTCTAAAAAATTTTGGGCAAACTCAAACTCCATTGGCAGAGGCTCTCCAGTTTTTATGTAGTCTTCTGCCGCCTTGTGAAACGCGTTACCGTATTTGGTAGCCGCCGTAGGTATGAATGGATAGTCTTTTGCTATCTTCTCATGGTAAAACTGTTTGGGACACTGCTCGAAAGATTTAATCTTACTGAATGACCAAGGTGCAATGTTATTCGCAATCGCCATATGATTTGCCTGTTCCGCTCTCGCAATTAATGGGCAGACCGTCTGCCCAATCAGGCACCATCCGCATACACTTTTCTATGTAGGCTTGTGCTTCTGGTACCTCTTCGTCTTTTACACAGCTAACAATACTGTCATGTACTGTTAGCACAACTTTGTATCTCTTGGCAATAAGTAGCATTTGAAACGCTATGATACAACGTGCAACAGCCTGACACACATTCTCCACGACTTTCCCACCGTATATTTTGTTCGGTCCACGGCGCGTTTTGTAGTAGTATTGGGGACGCCCCTCTTCCAACTGCGCGAATAGATCATGGTAGTACATCGGTAACCCAGAGGGCAGTATGATCGCGGTTTTATCCACAGATACATTCAGCACACCTTTGCGTCCTAGTTGTGTAGCTGACCCGTTACACAGATTCTCCAACATCGTCTGTGCGTTGCGCCACAATGAACTGATCGCGCCATTTGTAGATCGGTATATATCTATTACGTTACGTGCCTCGTCCAACTCCATGTCGAAACCGAAGTTAGATAGCTGCGCTTGGAACTTAACTGCCCCCATACCATACCCTGCGCCAAGGATTGTAGTCTTACCGACGAACCTCTGGTCCTTGCTAACCGCATCGGGTGGCACATTATATATTTTGGACGCCATATGTTTATAAACGTCCTCGCCTTTCTCGAACTGATCCACCAGATCATCTTGTTCTGCTAACCACGCAAGCACACGTGCTTCAATCTGTGCGCTATCTGCATCAATAAGAGTGTGTCCCTGTGGCGCGACGATACTCTGCTTTAATCTTTTGCCGTTTGGTCCACGACTTGGCAGGTTTTGCAGGTTAATCTTGTCATCGCCACCCCACCGACCAGTATGCGCTGCATAATACCTTACAGGTACGGGCAGTAGTCCACGACGGCTGATGTCTATGAAACGCTGTGTGCGTGTCTCTTCAAGCGTAGACTTTGTACCTAACCTAGCGGCTACAAGAGATTGCACTCGGTCATCTGGATGTTCTTGTAACGCTTTGAACCCTTCGTCAGACTTGGCAAAGGCAAATGTTTTCTTGCCTGTGGTCAAACTAATCTTCGTCGGTGGTTTTACACCTAACCCCTCAAGCACAACGGCGAACTTAGGGTTGGACATCAACTCTTCTTTTTCAATCTGAGCGTCTGCCAACAGCTTGTCTTTTCGTTCTTTGATTTCTGCAAGGTGCAACTCAAGAAGACCCGCATCCAAATCCACAACAGGTTCAATAAACATACGCAAAGTTAAATCAATTAACTTCAACTCTTGGCGTGGGAACTTACGCATCATACGTGAGAACAACTCAAAAGTTATATCTACATCTGTAACGCAGTAATCCCCATAACGACTTAACTCTTCTTTTGTAAAGTCAGCCCTGCGTTTACCAAGTGCGCGAACTACCTCGTCACCCTTGTCTTGTAGCCCATAAGTTTTTGCCAGATTAGCGAGTGACACGCTGCTCTCCACACCGTGCAACGCCCGTGCCATACATAACGTGTCAGCGTATGCTCTTGGTTTTATGCCGAAGATCCAATGAAGTATCGCACCATCAAACATAGTGTTGTGGGCCAGCAGCATAGTGTTGTCCCAGTCATAACGTGTCAGGTACTCGGCTATTGCGTCATGGCTACCGGAAACCCAGTGCGTGTCATCAGCACCTTCTTTTATCGCAACACCAATTACCTCAAAGTCTCGGTGTCGCACATAGTTTTCCGTGGTAAGTTTAGACAGGGAATAATCCCTGTCATAAAATGTTTCAAAGTCGAGTGTGATCAGGTCCATTTAATCGCTACCCGCAATCTCACCGCCAATCGCAGCATACCCGCAAATGTCAACATAGGTGTCCACATCTTTAGGACCGTCACCGTGTAGGCGAGATATTTTTAGAAGGACCATCATAGCCGCTACATCACGCGATGTGATAAACGCGTTAAGGCCAAGGTGGGCGTTCCAATACCCTGCAATGCGATCAAAGTTTTCCGCCGCATCGCCGTACTCTTCGTGGCGATCACCGTCGATCTTACTAAGCGCATCCTCTAATATGTTAGCACGTGTACATAACGGTGGTAGAGCAGGGGGTTCTTCGGGTATTGTTTCACGTGAAACAACGTCCTTTTCTAACACTTCCTTCGGCGTACCGATCTTACTCATTAGCTTCCAAACGTAAGCGTAGGACGCTTTAGTAGCAGTCGCTATCTCACGGTTTGACGCTTCTGGGTGCTTCAATTTGTACGCCCAGATCTTTTCTTCTTTATTCTTCTTACGAGCCATGTTGCTCTCCTACAATTTGTATTCGGGCATATGCCCGATTGGGTTTTTGGGAACTGGTATCGCAGAGTGACCAAAACGGAGGAAAGGCCACCCTGCGAACCAGTGTAAGATCAGTGTATAACAGGAACTCCTTAATCGTGAATAAGGAGCCAAAGAAAGGAGATACACCTCTTACTGCCGTGGATATTTCATGTCAGGGGACTCTCACGGCTTGTCCCCTGCCGCCTAGTGCAAAACTTCAAAAAAACTAAGCGGCTATCTCTTCATCATCACGCAACGTGCGAACAATGTCTTCTATTGGCGTCAGATCAACACCGATGTTTTCTGCGCAACCTCTGAACCTGTTAAGCCATGCAGCGAGTGAAACCCCCGCCTGTTTGCGCAACTCAGCTTGTGACACTTCGCTATCAGGATCAAAGGCGACATAGCCACCGCCCTGCCACCGTGTCGGTAGAGGTGAAATCATTGCAGGGTATTCGGTGACTTTTATCTCACGCGATTTACTGTGCACAATTTCTTCTTTGACTACGATGCGTAGCCCTGACACGAACTGACGTGCTAACTGTAGTTTCGCCTGCCATAACAGGTGCTCGTCCTGTCCGTGAAACGCCTTATACGCAACGTGATCTGGCTTATCTTGCAGCCAAGTCACAAACTCTTCTGCGACAAAACTATTCCTTCCACTAGCGTTTAGATAATCGTCGATTATCTTTTGTTTGGTCTTCTTGTTAAACCTACTCATATCGTTCTCCTAAATTATAAGCATCCCTTATTCTCTTATGTTGCCACACCTCAATACACCAAGCCTAGCCGTGACCGCCGTAACTCTCCACGCCCAAACTCACCCTACTCAATCGAACCTAACCGCGACCGCCTGACCACATCCGACCCGACCAAACCGAAACGAACCACAACCGCCATACCTCGACTGACCGCAACCCACCTGACCGCTACGTGCCTCTCCACACCGCGCCTCGACCGCCCTACCGAACCGAACCGTACCCAACCGCAACATAACTGACCTCACCGCGCCTCGACCGCCTTGCCGGACCGCGCCTTGCGATGCCCAACCTAAACCGCCTTGCCGAACCTCGTCCAAACATAACTGACCTAGACCGCCTTGTCTCGCCTCAACAGACCGCGCCCTACCTCACCATGACCGCCTTGCCGTACCGCGCCTTACGATGCCCAACCTAGACCGCCTAATCCAACCCGACCATGACGTACCCAACCGCAACATACCTCTACCGCCTCGCCCCGCTCGAACCGTGCCATACCAAATCAAACCTAGACCGCCTTACCCAACCCAACACTGCCGCACCGAACCGCACCGCGCCTTACCGCACCCAACCCAGACCGCCCTAACTAACCGTAACCGCCCAGCCCCGCCCGAACATATCTGACCCGACCAAACCCAACCGTGACATACCTCGACCGCCTCGCCTCGCCTAACCTTACAATGCCCCACCTTAACATAGCACAACTTACCCCAACCGTGTAACCGTAACCGTGGATTGGGGCGGCGTACCGCCCCGTTTCCATTAAGCTGCTCTGCGAAGCCGCTCTTCTTGTAGAGAACGCATTAACTCTGCTGTCTCACTGTCAGCGCATTCGGGGTGTTCAATGGCTAACTCTTGAACTTCTCTGCCCTGTTGCGTTACATGATCCCAGAACTCTTGTTCTTCTGGCAGCATATTCTCTGAACTTGCAACGGTCCACGTGCCGAAAGACCCACGCCCTTTTTCTTGGCGATAGTCTCCAATACCGACAATATACCCTGCGTTTGCTAACAACGACACGATGTTGTCTCTGCTAAGTGTAGGTGTAACGTATTTGATGGTTACCTCTGCACACCATTCTGGCAGGAACGCCCGAGTACGAACGTCTGGTGTCCTATTCATATCAGCGGACCGTACAATATCCATCTTCAATGTAGGCTTGCCCCAGATCTGCATCTTGCTCTCAGGCAAAAAGATCAGGCGTTGTACAGAGGTTTTCTTGATACCTTCTGTCTCCAACGCAGCGGTAGCCATAGCACCCTTGACCCCCGCAGCGGGGAAATACAGAGCGGTTTCTCCCTCTGATTTAGTGTACATGGATTCTCTGTATTCCAACTCAGGATTGTGTTTGATAGTCAGCTTCTCCGCCGCAGTCTTTCTTCGTGAACCAAATAACAAGTCACGTGTAGCCTTGGACCCCATGCTGTTGAAGTACAGGGGTGTCTGCCCAAGTAGGCGCAATGTAACCATTCCCTGCTTGAGCGTGTGAATTTCAATATTGGGATTAGCAATTTTTCTAGTAGCCATTTTGTTTCCTTCTGATCAAAGTTATTGTAGAGTTTCCTCTACGGTTGATATGTTATCCTCATTGATAACAAGTGATGTGCCACCTGCTGCTTGAATTGCATTCAAGTTTTGTTCTTGTAGTGGCGTGGGTTTATTACTACCCGCTTTACATTCTATCCCGATGAAGCGTCCCTTGTGACAGACGATTATGTCAGGCACACCACTGCGCCCATAGCCGCCTGTCACAGGGTAAAAGAAATATGCACCGTGTTGTTTTAGTATCGCTACAACTTTCTTCTTTACTTTCGCCTCGGGTGTCACGTTACCTCCTTTCGTTTTTAAATACCCAGAATGTTTCTTCTGAAGTACGCGCACCCACATCTTCTATCACGTGGTTTTCGTCTGGTTCTAATACAGACAGTGCGTATACCCTTTCTTTTATCCAATCTGGGGTGTCATTAAGTGACATATAGTGACACAGTTTATCGTTGTCAAGTGTTATTCCTTTAAGACATTTCACTTGGATGTATCCCGATGTAGGACGTATCTGTACGCGACACGCAATGTCATGGGAAAACACGCCTTCCGCTGTTTTTGAGTTCATACCAAATCCATTCTCATAACGCACTGCTGCTTTCCAACACTCATATCTCGCGTCAGACAAAGGGGTTGTCCTCGTCAATGTGGATTGTGTATGCGGTGGCACAGTGTTTGTAACCTACACCTTCGACATAGCTACCATCATCCACTAGCTGTAACGCGCTAACACGGGATACGACCCAATCAGGTATGTCCTCTCGCAAGTATATGTTTGGTAAGCCCATGTCATTGTACGGACAAGGACGAAAGTGGCGGGCGTTTTCAACTATAATTGCTCTGTATAACGTATCACCGAAACGGTCTTTAACCTCGTCCACATAAAGCATAGGTATTGTGGTGGCGTTCCGTTTTATGTGCAGGTCAAACGCATCCAAGTATTCCTTGATTTGTCCTGATAACTCAGGGTTAAGGAAGGTATGTCCTGTGTTGACCAAGTGAGCGAGTTCGTCATGTAACAAAGGCCGCTCCATTTTGTAGCTAACATCCAGATCAAGTCTCTGTGCTTTTTTGCGTACATCTTTAGCGGCTACGCTTTGCACATCGCAAACGTGGTTGGCAACTTCCCTGTTAGACACAGCAGCCGCTTCCTCCACTGTGTAGCTTCTGAGTAACGACTTAGCTGCAGCAATAGCTTTCGCACGGTCTTTCTTGATCGCCATGTAATGTTGGTCATTATAGGTGGCATACCGACAGTTCTTATGGTGCGGTGAATACACGCCAAACATTGGATCACGCTTGGTCCCTGTGGTCGTATAGTCGGCATAACCAACCCAACCCATCGCATACGGATCACCCTCGCGGTATATGTAGAATGAGTTATGGCTACGCATTGAGAGTGATGTGCCCCGTATTTCCTTACAAACAAGTTTAGCATACTCATGGGCAACAATAGAGTTTTGACTTTGGCGGTTTGGGTTGTTTATCCATTCTGCCATAAGTACGTCATGCTCAGGTTTAAAGTTACGTACCGGAAAGTGGTCTGCATTACTGAAAGTCATTAGCTGTTCTCCTTTTTTGGTTCGGGCATCTGCCCGATTACTGGTCTGGCCTTTGGCCTTATTGATTTCGAGACTGTATCTGTAACGTAACAGAACATCATTATATCGTTACCATACAGCTTAACTAGGTGGTCATAGATGGGATCAACTAAGCCCCCATCCATTGCTTGTTGGCAGTGGTCTTCGGTTGCGTAAACCACACTTGCCATTGGTGCTGCGCCGTACTCAGGCACCTCATAATCTATGAACAGGATGGTGAAAAACTCAATCATAAGATACCCACCTTCACAAGTATTACTGCGAGTGCCGCAAGAGCGACAGTGATCCAGAAGATCGCACGGTCTTCCCACGTTGGTTTCTCATGTTTCATTTGGACAGTACCCTTCCCAGCATAGCGTGTAGTTTTTCGATTTGGCTTTTGTCGTAAGTAGTCGCCATCGCAAAGTTTGTTGGTTCACCCTCGTACTTCATCTGCATTATTATCCTCATATGGATAGGGAAGAAGTCAGGGTGCGGATCAGGGTACTCCCATGCGTCAAACTTAAAGATGTGTTCAACAAAATCACCGTGGTGGGAAGATGTACAACGCACCGTGGCGGTTTCGTCTCCATCGTGTTCCATCAAGTCGTCTATATCCTTGTCGTGTTTCAATGTAGCCGTCCCCCATGCTCTTTGACGCAACGCTCTAAGAAGTTAGAAGCATCCTCGGTAGCTTGGTCTACCTCCTCGGCGTCAACCAAATGCACCTCTTTGCCACCTAACTCTTCGAACACTTCCTCTTTGTATGACCGCATGGTTTCCAACATTGCGTAAATGATTACCTTCTTAAACTCGTCGGGCATTTCCATGAACGCTTTGGTAAACTCCAGTCCACAACCTACTCCGTCATCCATAGAAGCAGATATGAAAACCTCACACATTTTCTTTTGCTTATCAGCCATTGATAAAGTCCTCTCTCTTAACATGTATTACAGAACCACATGGTGGTGTGGCGTTCTTGTTGTCTATGATTACCCATAGCACAGGGTGATCCCAGTCACCCCACTCGCCCCAGATGTAGCCATCTGTCAGGACAATGCTTGCGGTTGGTTTGATGCCATGCTCTTTGAGATACTTAGGCACGACAGTCGGGTCAGTTCCCCCACCACCCACAGGGTTTGTGCGGTCAACCACGGTGTCGAGTTCCTCACGTTCGTACCTCTCGTACCCACACACCTCGGTATCCCAGTATGTTATGTGTAACGTGTCAGGAAATACACTTTCGCATACATTCACCGTCTCTGTCACCATAATCTTCGCCTCGACATCGCCGATAGATCCAGACATGTCATTGCTGCAATGCACGGATGGAAGGGCATCACTGATTTGGCTTGGCATGTAATACCCACCTGCTAGGTATCGCCTGTTAGGTGTGCGCCATGTACTGATACCAGTCCCCGCGCATGTTGCGGTTGCCCACTGACGCAATGCCTCGCGCCAGTTTATCTTGGGTTCCAACAGTTCATCTACATCACGGTTGCCACCGCTGCCCATCTTACCCGCAGCCAACGCACCTTGGCGTAATGCCTCGTCGATCTCGCGCTCCAACTCTTGCTGTTCCTCACGTGTGAGTTCCTCTGCACCTTCGAAGTCGATCTCGTCGAACAGGCCACCATTCGGGCACATGCCCGAACCTGTTTCACCGTTTGGTGATTGTTTTCCCGGGCCGGGGCCACCTTCACCCTCATCACCTGACTCGTTATATATGTCCCAGAACACTTTGGCTGTGTCCCAGTCCTCATACTTGTCGTCATAGAAACATTTCTGGAAATACTGACCGTCACCATACGTTATGTTCTCGGGCATCTGGACAAATCCATCTGCGCCGTAGGCTTTCATAATCTTGTGGTTGATCACATAGTCCATCGCAATGTTGGCTGTGCGTCTGCATATCTTAGCCAAGTGCGCCCACGTAGTCGGGTGACGATACATCTTGTGATACACCTCATGTATCACGACGAACCGAACCATCGCATCATTCAACGCATCCATGAACTCACGGTTGTACCACTCGTCGCGCCCATTGGTTGCCGCTGTGGGTATCTCGTTAGACACAGACCTATTACCCACCATCAGCACGCCTGACAGTGATGGCTCACGCCGCATCCACGCAACCACCGCTCTCGACAGACGTTCTTCTACTGTCATGTTAGTCACAAACATTAGTTGTTCTCCTTTTGCTTACGTTTCATGCTTGCCGCAGCACGGCGTGTTGCACGATTTATTACTTCTGGAATTTCGCTGTACCTTTCACTGACAGACGTTCTCCGTTTCTTACTTCTCATTCTAGTAGCTGCGCTGTTCTTAGCTATTCTCATCACAATGTCTCCTTTATCCATTCGGCATCACCGTTATCCAATGCCGCTGTTTCTACGATTGTGGCTTGCCGAATTACTTCGGCATCCCACTTTGCTGCGCTTTCTATCGCTTTAGCCCTGTTCTCGAATGGCTCAAAGAACTCAAAGCCGCTGCTTTCTTTTATCAGGAACCAGTCAGCCATTACTTCTTATCCGCTTGGAACATATAGCCATTGTCTTTGGCCCAGTTGGTGAACTTGGCGTTCTGGAACACGATAGGCTGTTTGCTGTACTGCTTTGAACTCACACCATTGGCAAACAAACCTTGCGCCTCTTTGTCGAGCCGCTCCATGTATGTCATCCAAGCGTCAACCCAATTCCGCTCCAATGTACTTAACGTGCGATACACAACCATACACTTAGCAGCAGCAGAGGTAGGCACAGGCGCATTGGCAGGATCACGTTTGATACTCTCCAATGTAGGTAACTCGTTAGCCATAGACACAAAAGACATTAGCTGTAGAGCAGCTTGTTCGCCGATAGTACCTATCAATGCGGCAGTCAGCATGTGATTGCTCATGTTCGCTCGCTGTTTGAGTATCTTCGACGCGGCTTCACCAGAGCGCCATGTCCAGAACGATTGGCGTGACGGATCTTTGGGATGGAAGATCATCATGTTTTCTTGCGGATCACCAACCTCGTCAAATGTCTGCGCCACTTGCGGATTGTCTTTTACCCAACCCAACAGGACAGGATCAATGTCATTGTCCAGACCCCATTCGATCCACTTCAACGCCTCGACTTTCTTCATGTTGATAATAGTCACACGGTTACGCTGGTGCGGCTGCAAGATGTCACCCAGTCCCTCACCTGCTTTGTTAGTGGTAGCAAACACAATACTGTCAGGGTGTAGCGTGTATGGGCCGAACTTCTTCTCGTACATGATGCGGTTGAGCGCATTGATAATTGAGCGGTTCTTACCGATCTCGTCGAGCATCAACACGATTGGTCCTTCCTCATGGAAACCCAACTCCTGAGTAGTTACGTGGTTGAAGAAGTCATTGCCATCAACCTCGCTGAACTTGGGCAGTGCCATGTCACCTGCATCGACCTTGGTGGTACAGTCGAAGTAATAGCCTTTGTGTGTAGGTAACAAGTCAGTCACCATCTTGAGCATTGCGGACTTGCCGCTGCCCATGTCACCGATAGCAATCACGGTCTGGTCTGAGCCGATCATGCTGATCAATTCGGCTGTATCGTAGATGTCGAGTGCGTACATTTGTCTTGCGTTATTCATGTCATTCTCCTTTCGGGCATCTGCCCGATTATATGTCTAAAGATGGGAGGCTGTTCAGTGCCTCGGTTAATTTGTTACGTGTATTGTCACGCAGTGTCGGACTGTTGCGGATAGCATCTGTTGACACAGTATCCAGCGTTGCCGACAGTTTACGCCGCATCGCATCCATCTGCGGGTCACCTGTGATGTTGCATGTGTGTAACATGTCAACCAGATCCATAAGACGGTCAAAGATCCCGTCGCTGATTTTACCTTTCTTGCCTGTTGTTTCATCTATTGAGAGGTTCCTGATGAACCGCTGCAACTGATCGTGTAACTGATGCCACAGATCATTCATCGCGCCCTGAACCCGTGCGTCATGTGCGTCTTGCATCTGAGACTTTATGAGGTTGACCGCTTCATTGGGCAGATCCACGCGCACGTCACCTGCTTCTGGCACGTTGGAATATTCGAGCCACATGTTGAACCCTTGGGTCTGTAACTCGGTCATGGTCGGATACTGCTCCAAGTCCCACAGATCACCTAACTCCCTACGTGCAACCACGTCACGTTGGTACTCGTACACGTTCAAGAATATGTCCCACAGGTCTTTGCCTTGGTCGATGGCGTAGGTCATTCTCTCATGGAAGTCGAAGTAGTTTGCAGTCGTTAGCAACCGCGCACCCTTGTCATACCACGGTTGGGTCTTGGCGTAGTACGTGTTGTTACGCACGTCACCGACATGTGTCTTGAGTTGTTTGAACTCGGCACAGTCGATCAATGATTTGGTCAGGTTGAAGCGCCGTTTATCAGCGCCGTTGTTAGCAGCCACTTCCTCAGTGGCAATGCGGTCGCCCCTGCGGAATGTCGGGATGGTTACGCCAAACTGAACGAGCATGGCAGAGGATGATAGAGATGGTACAGACATTTGTTTTTCCTTTCGTCTGATTGTTAGTCGGGCATCTGCCCGAATGGGTTAACGTGTTTTCTGGTTGAGGTGCAGCAAGTCAGCCTTGCGGGTTACGAGCGTGTATGCCTGTTTGGGCATTGGAACGATACACCACGTGTCACGTTGGCGCTCTGCGCGTACATCACCACAGTCGAGGCAATAGTTGTAGCCGAGCATCTTGCGGCGATAGTTGTAATCGTTACCACATGAGTAACAGGAAGCTTTTTTAGGCATGATATTCTCCGTATTGGATCGGGCATGTGCCCGAATGGTTAACAGTAATATGTGGTGTTAGGTAGTGTTAGTACCTATCTTATGTATATCACATGTAACGCCTTATGTCAAGGAATCGTATAAAGTATCACAAAGTGTCATAAAATATAAAGTGAGAAAGAGTGAGAAAGTGGTGGTGCGTAAGTCATTGAAAATAAAGGAAAGTGAGAAAGTGAGAAAGTGAGAGGGGTATAGGTCAGGATTTTTTGGGGTGAAACATACGCTCACGCCCTCTCTTACCCTCTTAAAAAAATCTATATATATATATTAAAAAAACTCTCACTTTCTCACTTTCCTTTAAAATCAAGCACTTATGCGAAAAAAAATTCTCACTTTCTCTCACTTTATGCCACCATTTCTCACATTCCTTTGTTTTCAATAGGTTAGCCTGCGTTCTTCAATCGGGCATCTGCCCGAACAACTATCACAAACTGCTAAGGCTCGGCGCAACTCGGGAACTGGTATCAAAGTGTAACTCACATTTACACTGAGGCTCTACGCAACTCAGGAACTGGTATCAAATTTCATTCGGGCATCTGCCCGAAGCTAAACTATCATTTCATTAGACATAAAAAAATGGGCCGCCAAAAGGCGACCCAGTGTGGTGTAGTTTGTTATGACTTGCGTTTCACTTGTTTCTCGAGTGATTGCAATGCGATGACCGTCTCTGGTATATCCCAGATGCTATTATCATCCTCGCCAATCTCAGATAGTATTTTGGCGATAGATGTGACGTGTTCCATGATGCGATCCTGTGCGTCACGTTTAACGACATTGCGCTGGTATTTCTCAGGGTTAAGGCGGCGATCCGCGTTAATCATTCCGCGTCTGATATTCTTTAGCTTGTCGCTAATCTTGTCAGATATTTGCCTACGGAACAGTTTTTCCGCGTCATCGGTCGTGCCTTTTGTCTCTGCCATGCGATGCACCTGATCAGGTGTAAGGCATACTACCATTGCCATTTTGCGCTTGGTATCCCATGAAACCTTGTCATTGGCGCTGCCTTCCTGACTAGGCGTAAACCAATTCTCCGGCTTATCTTTCATGACGGTTATGCGGTATTCATATGATTGACTAGATGTCATTTCACCGGAGTGTGCGCTTGCCAGCGTTCCGATGTCATCGGATTTAAACTCGCCGCCTAGACCGTGCACCTTAATCAGGTCAGCACCAATTTTACGGATTGCTTTAATATCGAAGTTTGTAGACATGTTATGTCCTTTCAGTTAATCGGCGGAAACCATAGCGGCTCGCTTGTCCCGATAACCAATCTATGGCACGCGGTAACACGTTATACAAGGGATAACCAGAATATACCATTCGGGCATGTGCCCGAATCGCCAGCGCCTGACCCGTACTACCCCCCTACCCCCGCCTATGTGCTTAGGATTCCACTACACACTACACACTACTAATTTGTACGAACAATTGTAAAATTTTCGATTTTCCGAAGTACCCCCCATAGGAGTCCCAACCTCCCCTTGTAAAAAATTTTTTATTGTGTATCCTAATGCGTTATACGGGTAACACCTGCGAACACACTATGGCGATGAATTTAGAACCAGAGCTTGGCATACCTTTGGACGACAGCATAACAAGCGTCGATCTTCCTGAACGCGTCGAGGCGTTGGATAATACAGTTGACAAATTAGAGAAGCACGGCGTAGACACTACACCTGATGCGTTAGACGAAGAAGTAGCCGCTACGCTCCTAACATCTTATGCGCAAGACCCTGACGGAACCTCCAAACAGGTTACACACAAACGTGCTGCTACGCTTACTCCTGCGTCCATCAAGTTAGCTAACTCCATAATCAAAGAATTTAATCACTCTGTTGTAGAATCTTCTATGCAGCTTCGGCATTTAGTCACGAACAAGCTGATTATTGAGTCTGATAGCCCTGACCCGCGTACCAGAATGCGTGCGTTGGAGCTTCTAGGTAAAATATCAGACGTAGGTTTGTTTACTGAGAAGTCTGAAGTGACCATTACGCACCAGACCACCGACGATATTAAGGAAAAGCTGCGTGCGAAACTGACAAAATTGACAAATCCAACACTAGATATAGAGGATGCAGTCGTTTTAGACGATAGTCCACTAGATGTTGATGCGATTATGAGTGAATTTGATGATGAATAAGGCCGTCACATTCGACGATGTGGATGTTGACCACCTTCTTGACAACCTAGACGCTTTTTCTGAGGAGGAGATCCTAGAAATTGACCGCATGGTTGACGAGCTAAACAACCGCAAGGCGAACAAAGCCGCATATATGGACTTGATAGAGTTTTGTAAGCGGATGCAGCCTGATTATTTGGTAGGTAAACACCATAAAATCCTAGCAACCATGCTCATGGGTATCGAAAGAGGGGATAAAGACCGGATTTGTGTGAACATACCACCCCGTCATGGTAAATCTCAGCTTGTTTCTATCTATTTTCCTGCTTGGTTCCTTGGTCGTAACCCCGATAAGAAGGTTATGATGGTGTCACACACCACAGATTTGGCGGTAGACTTCGGTAGGAAGGTCAGAAACCTCATATCGTCGGACGAATATCGTGCTATATTCCCTACGGTGCGTCTTGCGCAGGACAGTAAGTCTGCTGGGCGGTGGAATACTAACTCTGGGGGTGAATATTACGCCTGTGGTATTGGTTCTGCGCTCGCTGGACGTGGTGCTGACCTCCTTCTAGTGGATGATCCCCACTCGGAACAAGACGTTATCAACGGAAACTTTGAGGTATTTGAAAAAGCCTACGAGTGGTTCACATTCGGTGCTCGTACTCGTCTCATGCCGGGGGGTCGAGTCGCAATTATTCAGACACGATGGCACATGGATGACCTAACGGGCCGTGTAACACGTGATATGGTCAATAATGACCTGTCAGACCAGTATGAAGTGGTAGAATTTCCCGCTATACTAGAAATTGAAAGCAAAAAGAGCGGTAAAGTAGTACATAAACCGCTTTGGCCTGAATTTTTTGATATGAAGGCGTTGGAACGCACAAAAGCGTCGATGCCTGTGTTCCAGTGGAACGCTCAGTATCAACAGCAACCTACCGCAGAAGAAGCGGCTGTAGTAAAAAGGGAGTGGTGGCAGGAATGGACAAGCGAAAACCCACCTGTTTGCGAATATATCATTATGTCTTTGGACGCAGCGGCAGAAAAACACAACAGAGCCGACTTTACCGCGCTTACAACTTGGGGCGTCTTCTTAAACGAAGAAGAAAACGCATATCACATAATTCTGCTGAATAGCATAAAGCAAAGACTTGAGTTTCCAGAGCTAAAAGCACTGGCTATGCAGGAGTACGCGGACTGGGAGCCAGATTCGTTCATTGTGGAGAAAAAGAGTTCTGGTGCAGCCCTGTATCAGGAGATGCGCAGGACAGGATTGCCCGTACAGGAGTACACCCCGCACCGTGGATCAGGGGATAAGATGGCTAGACTTAATTCTGTAGCTGACATAATAGCCTCTGGTATGGTATGGGTACCACAGACGCGTTGGGCTGAAGAGGTTATTGAGGAGATAGCAGGGTTTCCGTTTATGAGCCACGATGACCTTGTTGACTCTACAGTGATGGCCCTCATGCGGTTTAGACAGGGCGGGTTTATACGGTTGCCTACAGATGAACCGGATGAGCCTAGATACTTTAGGCAACGCAAAGGCGGTTACTACTGAGGATTAGTTCATGGCTATAGAGAAAAGTGTGTACACAGCCCCAGAGGGTTTGGAAGACGAGGAACTCTCCGAGGTAGAGATCGAAATCGTTAATCCTGACGCGGTTATAATGGACGACGGGTCTATGGAGATTACCATAATGCCCGGAAACGAAATTGATATGGTGCCATTTGACGGCAACTTAGCTGAAGTTATGACAGAGGGCGATCTTAACTCTTTGTCTTCTGATCTTATGGGTATGATAGACGCAGATACTGATAGCCGCAAAGAATGGGCAGATACATTTGTCAAAGGGCTTGACGTGTTAGGGTTTAAATACGAGGACCGCACTGAGCCGTGGGAAGGTGCTTGTGGGGTGTATTCTACAGTGCTTGCAGAGGCTGCGATACGCTTTCAAGCTGAAACAATGTCAGAGACTTTCCCTGCCGCTGGCCCTGTAAAAGTTAAAATTCTTGGTGATGAGACTAAGGATAAGGAAGAAGCGGCTCTCCGTGTTAAAGCAGATATGAACTATGAGCTAACAGAGCATATGGTGGAGTATCGCTCTGAGCACGAGCGTATGCTGTATAACCTTGGTTTGGCAGGGTCCGCGTTCAAAAAAGTGTACTATGACCCCAATCTTGGGCGGCAAGTCGCTGTGTATATACCCGCCGAGGATGTTATTGTTCCTTATGGAGCAAGCCACCTAGAAACCGCAGAACGCGTTACACATGTAATGCGCAAGACCAAGAATGAGTTAAAGAAGTTACAGTCTGTAGGGTTTTACAGTGATGTAGATGTAGGAGAGCCACAGCCATACCACTCGGATATAGAGAAGCGTAAGGCTGAAGAAGGTGGGTTCTCTTTAACAGATGATGATCGCTACACCATATATGAGGTACACGCAGACCTCGTTATAGAAGGCGTAGATGACGAAGACGATATAGCCAAGCCATACGTGGTCACTATAGAACGCGGCTCTGGTGAGGTCTTAGCAGTGCGTAGAAACTATGCTCCCGATGATCCGTTGATGCTGAAACGTCAGCACTTCGTTCATTATGTATATGTGCCGGGATTTGGGTTCTATGGCCTTGGTCTTATCCATATTATTGGCGGTTACGCCAAAGCAGGGACTTCCTTGATACGACAGCTTGTCGATGCTGGTACATTAGCTAATCTGCCCGGTGGCTTAAAGTCTCGTGGGCTGCGTATCAAGGGAGACGATACACCGATAGAACCGGGAGAGTTTAAGGATGTGGACGTGCCGTCTGGTAGCATCCGTGACAATATTATGCCTCTCCCGTACAAGGAACCTAGCCAGACCCTTCTCGCCCTACTTGATAAGATCACACAGGAAGGACGTAGGCTAGGCGCTATTAGTGACATGAATATCTCGGACATGTCTGCTAACGCCCCCGTTGGAACCACTCTGGCGCTTTTAGAGCGTACCCTGAAGCCTATGGCGGCTGTTCAGGCGCGTGTACACTACGCGATGAAGCAGGAGTTTAAACTGCTCAAGCGGATTATATCTGAGTATGCGCCTATGGACTACGCGTACCAGCCGCACAGAGGCGAGGTTAGCGCCAAGCAAGCAGATTATATGCTTGTGGATGTCATACCAGTAAGTGACCCTAACAGTTCTACAATGGCTCAACGAGTGGTGCAGTATCAGGCTGTACTGCAGATGTCACAACAGGCACCTCAAATATACAATCTACCGCAGTTACACAGGCAGATGATCGAGGTGTTGGGGATCAAAAACGCAGATAAATTGGTACCCACAAAAGAGGACGCCAAGCCGAAAGATCCAGTCAGCGAGAACATGGACGCGCTTACAGGCGAGCCTATGAAGGCGTTTATGTATCAGGACCACCAAGCACATATCGCTACGCATATGTCGTTCCTGCAAGACCCTATGATTGCTCAGATGATTGCTCAAAACCCACAGGCCAAGCAGATCGGTGCATCTATGCAGGCTCACATAGCAGAGCACCTTGGGTTCCAGTATCGCTCGCAGATAGAAGAGAAACTGGGCGTTGCGCTGCCTAGACCGAATGAAGAGTTGCCAGAAGAGATAGAGGTCGAACTTTCTAAACTGGTGGCAGACGCAGGTCGTCAGCTTACGCAGCAGCATCAGCAACAGGCCGCACAACAAGCTGCCCAGCAAAAAGCGCAAGATCCGATTATCCAGATGCAGCAGAAAGAGTTGCAGATTAAAGAGCAAGAGGTGCAACGCAAGATCGCTAAAGATCAAGCAGATGTTCAAATACGCCAGCAGCAGGCCCAGACAGCTACTGCGAGAGACATGTCTAAAGCTATGATTGAAGCTGAAAGACTTAAACTCGAACGCGCTGAGTTGGCTATTGAGGCGGAAGAGAAAGGCGCAAACATAGACCGCGCTATGAAAGATGCCGCAGATAAAAAGGGCATAGAGCTTATTAAGCTATCGAAGGAGAAGAGTAATTAATGGCAAAGACCGTCTTTGACGTGCTAAAGGATAGAATCGACGAGGATATATCGTCTGCACAGAGTTTCCTACGCGCAGGATCACCTAAAGATTATGCGAATTATAGGGAAGTTGTTGGCTTAATTCGGGGTCTTGAAGCCACCAAATCTTACATTGAAGACCTCTCGCGTAACTATATGGAAGAAGATAATGACTAGCACCGTCACAAAACTAGCTGACGAGCAATGGGAAGCCCAACTTCCCGTGCCTGTAGGGTACAGACTGTTGGTAGCACTGCCTGATATTGATGATCATTATGAAGGCACAAGTCTACTCAAGACTGATACTGAAAAGCATCGTGAATACATTATGTCCATCATGGGCGTAGTTATTGACATGGGGGCAGACGCATACTCTGACAAAGAGCGTTTTCCAGAGGGTCCGTGGTGTAAAGTAGGGGACTACGTGATGTTCCGTATGAACACAGGCACACGGTTCAAGGTAAACGGCAAAGAGTTTCGTTTGATGAACGATGATTCTGTAGAGGCAGTTATCCCTGATCCTCGCGGCATTATGACAGTATAGGAGTAGAGTATGCCATTCCAAAAGGTTGAATTTGAGTTTCCTGATGAGAAGGAAGAGGAGTCCACAGAGATAGAAGTGGAGCCGTCCAGTGCTGAAGAAATCAAAAAGCCCGCTAGAGCAAAAGCTGAAGAAGCTGATTCTTTTGAGATTGAAGTTGTCGATGACACTCCAAAAGCCGACAGAGGACGAAAGCCCTCCGAGCCACCAGAAGATGTTACCGAGGAAGAACTAGAAGATTATTCTGAAAAAGTTCAAAAACGGATCAAACACTTCAGCAAGGGCTATCACGACGAGCGGCGGGAGAAAGAAAGGGCTATTCGTGAGCGCGAAGAGTTAGAGCGGTTTGCCAAGCAGCTAGTTGAAGAAAATAACAAGCTCAAGGGGGACGTAACCAAGAATCAATCAGCGTTGATAGAACAAGCCAAGAAAAACGCTGAAGCGGAATCAGATGCTGCCAAACAAGCGTATAAGACAGCATATGAGTCTGGAGATCCTGATGCAGTGCTTTCTGCACAGGAGAAGTTAACAGCAGCTAAGATAAAGGCTGATAGGTTAGCAAACTTCAAAATACCCGCTTTACAGGAAACACAGGTTCCTGTACCCTCAAGAACAGAATCCGCCCCACAAACAGGGCATGACCCACGTGCGGAAGAGTGGAAAGCTCAAAATCCGTGGTTTAATGTCGATGACGAAATGACAAGTTTGGCGTTGGGGCTGCATACCAAACTTATCAAGGAGGGCGTAAGTCCTCAGTCAGATGAATACTACGAGAGAATAGATTCTCGTATGCGGCAAGTTTTCCCCGATAATTTCGAGGATGCTGATCAACAAACTGAAGTTACGCCAAGGCGTAGCGCTAATGTAGTCGCACCCGCAACGCGGAGCACAGCCCCTAAAAAGGTAAAATTAAGTCAGACTCAAGTAGCGTTATCTAAACGTTTAGGTTTAACTCCAGAACAATACGCCAGACAGGTTGCAATAGATATGAGGAAACAAAATGGCTGAGAATAGGCTAGATAGAGAACTTGAAACCCGCGAGAAGAAAACTCGTAAACGTCACTGGCAGCGTCCAGAGACACTCCCTTCTCCGAATCCAGAGCCGGGATATGAGTATCATTGGGTTAGAGTTAGTACGCAAGGCCAAATTGACGCTACTAACGTATCCTCAAAACTGCGTGAAGGTTGGGAGCCTGTGAAGGCAAGTGATCACCCTGAGATTACACTGGTAACCGTAGAGAATGAACGGTTTAAAGATAATGTAGTCATAGGTGGGTTGTTGCTGTGCAAAGCTCCAAAAGAACTCGTCGAAGAGCGGAGTGACTACTACAATAGTCAAACCAAATCTCAGATGGATTCTGTTGATAACAACTTCATGCGGGAGAATGATCCTAGAATGCCTCTATTTAACGATAGACGTTCTAAGGTCACTTTTGGAACAGGAACTTAACTCTAGGAGTATATAATGGCATATCCTGCTGTTGATGGTCCATATGGACTGGTTCCGGTAAAATTGTTGAGCGGTTCTCCTTTTGTAGGCGTTACACGCCACTTCAGTATTGCAAGTGGTTATGCTACGGCTATTTTTTATGGGGATGCTGTAAAGCTAGTTACCGGAGGCACCGTTGAGCGTGATACGTTTGACGCTGCTATGACACCCGTTGGTGTCTTCCTTGGTTGCACATACACAGATCCAAACCTTGGTTATAAGGTCTGGCGTCAGTCATATCCTGCAAGCACTGTTGCATCTGATATTCAAGCGTTTGTCGCAGACGGTACCGACCTTCTGTTTAAGGCTGCGGTTGTATCTTCAGGTACAACGATTGGTGATCTTGCAATCACTGACATCGGTGCAAACGTCGCGGGTGTAGACAATACAGGTGATTCCGTTTCGGGTAATTCTCGTTGCGCTATCTCTGATACGTCTGCAACTACAAACACTCTTCCATTCCGTATCATTGGTCTGGTTGAGGAAACCAAAAACAGTTCGGGTGGTTATACCGAGGCTTACGTTAAATGGAACGCAGGTCACCAGTATGACAACACGACTGGCGTATAAGGAGTGATGTACTATGGCTATTTCACGCGCCCAGTTACTTAAAGAACTCCTTCCCGGCCTAAACGCGCTGTTTGGATTGGAGTACGCAAAATACGGTGAGGAACACGCTGAAATCTTTGAAAGCGAGACTTCTGACCGTTCATTCGAGGAAGAAACCAAATTGAGTGGCTTCTCAGCAGCACCTGTTAAAGACGAAGGTGCGGCAATTGAGTATGACTCTGCTCAAGAGACTTGGACTGCTCGCTATACACACGAGACTGTTGCGATGGGCTTCTCTATCACTGAGGAAGCTATCGAAGATAACTTGTATGACTCATTGTCTGCACGTTACACAAAAGCTCTCGCACGTGCTATGGCGTACACCAAGCAGGTTAAAGCTGCTGCGATCCTAAACAATGCGTTCGCTGCGGGTACAACCTATGGTGACGGTAAAACACTTTGTGCTACCGATCACCCGCTTGTGTCAGGTGGCACTAACTCAAACCGTCCTTCTGTTGCGGCTGACCTTAACGAAACCTCTCTTGAGGCAGCAGTTATTCAGATCGCAGGGTGGACCGATGAGCGTGGCCTCTTGATCGCAGCCAAACCTCGCAAGTTGGTCATTCCGCCAAACCTACAGTTTGTTGCAACTCGTTTGCTTGAGACTGAAGGACGTGTTGGTACAGCCGATAACGACATTAACGCGCTTCGCAATAATGGTTCGATCCCTGAAGGCTATACTGTCAACCACTACTTGACAGACACTGACGCATGGTTCTTAATGACAGACGTTCCTAACGGCTTGAAGCACTTTACTCGTGCACCGATGGCTACATCTATGGATGCAGACTTCGACACAGGTAATTCTCGCTACAAGGCACGGGAACGTTACAGCTTCGGCGTTTCTGATCCCCTTGGGATTTTTGGTTCGCCCGGAGCGTAAACTGCTCGTTAGGCGGGTTTTCCCTGCCCGTCTGCCTCAAATAAACTGGGCCGCTTCGTGCGGCCCTTTCTTTTGTTGATAGCTTGTTCTTATTGTGTTATACGTAGGCAATCCCTGACAGTCACATGGTGTGGCTGACACTAGCCAAGACAGGAGATTCATATGGCTAATTCGACCTTTAATGGTGCAGTCCGTTCAGAAAACGGTTTTAAAGCAATCACAAAAGCTGCAAATACGGGTACTGTGACAGAAGATATTTCTATTTCTCACGATGGTACAAACAGTGTTGTAATCTTTACAGACCTACCAACCGCTGATCCATCTGTCGCAGGGCAGCTTTGGAGTAACTCAGGCGTTTTGACTGTATCTGCAGGATAAGGAGTTAGTCCATGTCCTCTGACGTTCAAACTAAACGGGTGACAGGCACAGGTTCTTTAGCTGTAGGGCCAGCACGTGTCCGTCAAATACAGGCTTTGACAAGTGCGGGCGCAGGGCGGTTGACACTAACTGATGGGAACGGCGGGGCCACACTAATCGACTTAGATTTTTTGGCCTCTGATTCTCACTCAGTGAACATCCCTGATGACGGGGTGCGGTTTGTGTCAGACGTGTACGTGTCTGCTGCTACAAACATTACTGCGATAACCTTCTTCTATAGCTAGGTGTTGGTATGCGGACTTATTATAAAAAGGGCGGAGGAGTAAAATCCCCTGCTTGGCAGCGCAAGGAAGGTAAAGACCCTTCAGGGGGTCTAAACGAAAAAGGTGTTGCTAGCTATCGGAGACAGAATCCCGGTAGTAAACTGAAGACCGCTGTTACTACAAAGCCTAGTAAGTTGAAGAAAGGTTCAAAGGCTGCAAACCGCCGCAAGTCGTTCTGTGCGCGTATGTCAGGCATGAAGAAGCGTCTGACAAGCAAAAAGACTGCTAATGACCCGAACAGTCGCATCAACAAGAGCTTACGGAAGTGGAATTGCTGATGCCTGCTAAATCTGCAAAACAAGAAAAGTTTATGCAAGCAGTGGCTAATAACCCTAAGTTCGCTATGAAAGTAGGGGTACCTCAGTCTGTGGGCAAAGAATACACTAAACCCTCTGAGCTTTCCCAGAAGCGCAAGAGAATAAACGCTCGTAAAAGGAATACTTGATATGGAATCTTCACTTCGCCCAAGATCTAGACCTCTTTCTAAAAAAGAACAAGAAAGAAAAGAAATTGATGCAGACATGAAGCGTTTGAGGCAGAAAAATGCTATGACGGCGGGTCTTGATGAATACGGTAGGGGCAAAGCGGCAGCGCAAGGCAGGCTAAATAGTAAACCCGCAGAGAAAAGTGGGCCTAGTTTGTTTGATCTTCTTGGTGACGAAAAGTCTACGGATATGAAATACGGCGGCAAAGTCAAAAAAATGAAATCTGGCGGTAAAGTGCGTGGATGTGGTAAAGCTACTCGCGGTGTACGTGCTGCCAAGATGGTTACTATGAAGGGAGCCTAAGATGGCTAGAAAAGGTAGAAATGCGCCTAGAAGAGGCAAAATGATGAAGAAAGAAGGCGCTTCAAAGTTAGCTCCAGAGGCTTCAATGCGCCCGAAGGCACGTCCTTCATCAAAGCTAGCTCCAAGAGCTTCTATGCGCCCGAGAGCAAGACCGAATGATACGACTATGGAAGCGTCACTTCGTCCAAGGGCACGCCCTGATGATATGCCCACCGTGGATGAAATAGGAGCCATAGAGCGCGGCAATCGGGCAGCTAGACGAACCGCTGAAGACTTGGCTATGTTTGCTTTGCCCGGAGCCAATATTGGACGCAATGTAGCTAAAATGGCTGAAGAAGCTGCAGCTAAAGAGTCTATGGGCATGAAGTACGGCGGCAAAGTCAAAAAGATGAAAAAAGGCGGTAAAATGCCTGATTTGACTGGTGATGGTAAGGTTACACAGGCGGATGTTTTGAAGGGCCGTGGGGTGTTTAAAAAAGGCGGTAAGGTTCGTGGATACGGATTAGCCCGTGGCGGCAAAGCCTGTAAGATGAGGTAGTTATGCGTAAACGGACAAAAAATAAATCCTCTAAAAAAGTTAAAAAATTCCAAACTGGTGGGGATTTGCGTATGGATAACTCAGGTGCTCCGGGTGGGTTTGATATAGCTAAATTCCTCCCCATTGGCGGCGGTTCTGGGGGTACACTTGGGGGTACGCTACAGCCGAACCAAAATAAGAGTGCGTATGATAATATCACTGATATATCCGTATCCGCGAGTAAAGCATCGCAAGCATTAGATACAGCGTCAGAAGCTATTGGTTCCGCACCTATGAGCTATACTACGAATAGATCTTTTAAAAAAGGCGGTAAGGTTCGTGGATACGGGTTAGCCCGTGGCGGCAAAGTCTGTAAGATGAGGTAATCATGGACACGGATAAGGACGTAAAAGACATCAAAGATATGGCGTTCCAAGAGGAGTTGGAGTTTCAATTGAAGCTAAATCCTAACGTGGACCGCAGGATGCTTGAAGCCCGAGTCCGTGATAAGATCTATGGCCCTAAAAAGTTTGGTCATGGTGGTAAAGTTCGTGGTGCAGGAAAGGCATCTAAGGGCGTGCGCCCCTGTAAGATGAGGTAAGTATGCGTAGGTATTACAAAAAAGGCGGTAAGATTTGTGCTTCTGGTAAAGCATGGGCCAAACGCACTTTTGATACCTACCCTTCTGCGTATGCAAACCTCGCCGCGTCTAAGTATTGTAAAGACCCCAACTACGCAAAAGGGGCCAAGGGTAAGAAGAAAAAGTAATGGGCCAACTGCAAAAATGGCTGGATCAAAAATGGAAGCGCATCGACTCCAAGGGGAACATCGCGGGGGAATGTGGTACTTCTAAAGATAAGAAGAACCCTGACAGGTGCCTGCCAGAGTCTAAAGCCAGAAGTTTGTCCCAAGGCCAGCGTAAAGCTACGGCTAACAAAAAGAAGCGTGAGGGCAGTAAAGGTAAGACAGTAGTAAAAAATACAAAGCCTGCTACAGTTAAGCTAGCAGGTGGTGGTCTAGCGCGTAGAAAGCGCTCTATCGCTCGCGGGTGTGGGTGTGTGATGGAGCCTAGACGCAAACAGACCCTTTATATGTGAGGAAGTAATATGGAAGTTTTTCAGAATGGCAGGTTCTCTTCAGGCGAACCCGTGTACCAGATAGGCACAAGAAACGCTGATGGTACATATAACGTGGAAGTTTTTGACCTTATGACTAAGGGAGAAGCGGAAGCGAAACTACTAGCAATGGGTGGGCAACCTGCTGCCCCCAAACCAAAAGTTAAGGTTCCCACCGTTGCTAGAATTAAGGCTATGACTAAGAACGAATTAGAAGCTATGATGCGTTCAGAAGGCGTAGAGCTTGATAGACGGAAAGCCAAAAACACTCTCGTTGCGCAAGTCATCAAGCACTTTAAGGATAAGTAACTATGGCTACATCAGGCACCACAGCGTTTAACATGGACTTCACGGAGATTGCCGAAGAAGCATGGGAGCGTGCTGGTAGCGAGATGCGTTCTGGCTATGATTTACGCACTGCGCGTAGGTCCATGAACTTAATGACTATCGAGTGGCAGAACCGTGGTATCAATATGTGGACCATTGATTCTGGCACTGTGAGTTTGGTGCAAGGCACTTCTCAGTATACTCTACCAGCAGACACAATTGATCTGTTGGAACATCAAATACGTACTAATAGCGGCAATGCTACGACACAATCAGATCTTACCATAAGTCGAATAAGTGTAAGTACGTATGCCTCTATACCAAACAAACTAACACAAGGGCGTCCTATACAGCTTTATGTAGAGCGTTTGCGTGATGCTCCCAAAGTAAACGTGTGGCCTGTACCTGATAACAACGATTATGTGCTTTATTATTGGCGTATGCGGCGGATTGAAGATGCTGGAAATGGCGTTGAAACCGCTGATATGAACTTCCGGTTCTTCCCTTGCCTTGTTGCGGGGTTAGCCTACCACATAGCTATGAAGGTTCCTGATCTAGCGGAGCGTATCCCTATGCTCAAAGCCGCGTATGATGAGCAGTTTGAATTAGCAGCAGGTGAGGATAGAGAGAAAACGGCTGCACGGTTCGTGCCTAGAATAGGTAGGATTGCATAATGGGTAATAAGTTTGCTTCTAGTAAAAACGCTTTAGCCCTTTGTGATGTATGTGGCTTCCAATACAAACTACGAGAGCTTAAAAACCTGTTTGTTAAAGGGCGAGACACTAATATTAAAGCCTGTCCTGAATGTTGGGATCCTGATCATCCGCAGCTTAAACTTGGCGAGTTCCCAGTGGACGACCCTCAAGCAATACGTAATCCACGTCCAGACCAAAGTTTAGGGGTGTCTGGCGATACGAGTAGTAGGGTAATTCAATGGGGTTGGAATCCTGTGGGGCTAAATGATCCTTTTAGTCTTACACCTAACTCATTAGTTGGTACTGGAAAAATTGGCACTGTTAGTGTAGTTATATCGTAGGAGGTATGTAATGCCAAAAGTAGGAAACAAATCTTTTCCCTATACGGCAGCGGGGAAAAAGAAAGCAAAAGCCCACGCCAAGAAGACGGGCAAGAAGATGACATCTGCTTATAAATCTGGTGGCGGTGTTAAAGTTCGTGGCACAGGTGCGGCTACAAAAGGTCTTATGGCTCGTGGGCCTATGGGGTAAGTTATGAACTATACCGAGTTGAAAACTAATATAGAAGACATTTGTGAGAGTTCGTTCACAGATGCTCAACTCGCTATGTTCACGGAGCAGGCCGAACAGAAAATATATAGCACAGTGCAGATACCTGCGCTGCGTAGAAATGTTACTGGGTCTGTGACCACAAATAACAAATACCTTACAGCCCCTACGGACTTTCTGTACACATACTCGCTTGCGCTAGTAGATAGCGATGGGGCGT